>JACCDY010195042.1_pt1 | contig 39624 bp, 35 predicted proteins | sample 7446391 | NCBI WGS metagenome assembly JACCDY01 (sample SAMN15323451, study PRJNA562643) | freshwater metagenome | isolation source: river surface water | place: USA:Blue River Watershed | collected 2017-08-18
ACATGACAGCGACCTTTCCAGCCGCCCACACCCCGAGACGACACAGCAAGTTCACGTCAACGGCCGGTATCCAGGCTTAGGGTGACGCATCGATATTGACGCGAGAACCGATTGCCTTCCCAAGTCAGTGACTCAGTGGCTGGCTGCAAAGCGCTGAACACTTGGCAGCCTAATCGGTTACATCACCTCTTACTGTTTCGGGGAAAGCGCTGGACTCGCACCAGCTTCCCGTTTAACCCGCGTTAAGCGGGCACCAAAAGACGTTGCTTAAATGATTTTAAGCACCCCTAGTGTAACGGCAAACTGACACCCAGTTCGCGGCCAGAGCTTGACAAAACCCTAGGGTTATTTGGCAAAGAGCCGCTCCGGCTGGGCCATGGCCTTGAACTCAATTGCGTTTCCGGAGGGATCCAGAAAGAACATCGTGGCCTGCTCGCCAACCTCGCCCTTAAACCGAACATAGGGCTCGATCACAAACTGAATTCCAGCGGCCTTTAGCTTTGTGGCCATCGCCTCCCACTCTGGCATCGTGAGCACCAGTCCAAAATGCCGTACAGGAACTGGCTTACCATCGACATCTGAGTGGACATCGTTGCGCGCTTCTCCATGCGCCAAATGGGCCACGATCTGGTGGCCACAGAGGTTAAAGTCGATCCACTCATCAGAGCTTCTTCCCTCCGGGCAGCCTAGCAGACCCCCATAGAAGGCACGCGTTGTCTCGAGATCGTCGACCGGGAAGGCGAGATGAAAAGGGGTCATACAATGGCTCCTTACAGGAATAGAAAAACAATAATCACTATCTTAACGCTCCTCCAATGAAAACCCGTCAATTAGGCCCCTTTCAGGTATCTGCCATTGGTCTCGGTTGTATGAACTTTAGCCACGGCTATGGCCCACCGATTCCTGATGAACAATCGCAGGCAGTGATGCATCAGGCGCTTGATCGAGGAATTACGCTCTTTGACACTGCCCTACTCTACGGATCGGGCTTAAACGAGACTCTGGTCGGTAGAACTCTAAAGGCCGTACGCCGCGAAATTACGCTTTGCACGAAGGGCGGTATGGTTGCGCAGGAGACTTCTGGCGCGAAAAAACGAAAAATTGATAGCCGACCTGAGGTGATACGGGCCAACTGTGAAGAGAGCCTAAAGCGGCTCGGTACCGATGAGATCGACCTGTATTACCTTCACCGCTGGGACAAAACAACGCCAATTGAAGATGTTATAGGGGCAATGGGTCGACTGGTTGAACAGGGCAAGGTTAAGACAATTGGCTTGTCAGAGGTCTCTGCAAAAACACTACGCGCAGCCCATGCCGTGTTTCCAATCACGGCGGTTCAGTCAGAGTATTCGCTCTGGACGCGCAACCCCGAGATCGGTGTCCTGAAGGCCTGCCAAGAACTTGGGGCAGCATTTGTCGCCTTCGGAACCCTTGGTCGCGGGTTTTTCTCAGGAAAATTACGCTCTCGTGCTGTAGTTGATGCTCTACCCCAAGGCGATATGCGGCACAACATGCCACGATTTAGGCAGGAGAATCTCACACAGAACCTAGAACTTCTTCGACCCCTTGAAGAAATTGCATCTGGATTGGGATGCACGGCTGCGCAACTCGCAATTGCCTGGTGCCTCGCTAAGGAAGACCATATTATCCCTATACCCGGCTCGCGTGATTGTGCTCATCTAGAGGAAAATCTCGGTGCGCTTGACGTTGTTATCACTAACGATGTGATGATGACACTTGAGTCAGTCTTCACGGCAGAAAAAATCTTCGGTAATCGCTACGATTCGGTCAGCTCAACCAATGTTGATACGGAAGAGATCACTTCCTCTTAGCGGGTCACGCGTTCGATAAACGCCCTGCTCTTATCAAGGGTTGGCGATAGAAACTGAAATGTCGGCGAAAGCGTTGCAACGAGCCGCGCATGATTAATCATTCCGAGTGGCCCATCAAAGTTTTCTACTTCCACATAGACATTGGCGGCTCTTAGCTTTTCAGCCATTGCGATCGAATTGATTCTCGGGTCCACTAAGGGATCGTTGTTCGCATTGATAAACAAAATAGGGGGCGAATTTGGCGATACATGCTCAATCGGCTGAGAATCGCGTGGCGTATTTGGCCAATGAAAGGCTAGCCGTGCGGCCGGCAGTTGAATGGGTAGGAAGTTCACGGGTGAGGCCAGACCAATCACTCCGCGAATCCGTTGCCGATCTGGGGGTGAGAGCCAGCGCTGATCTAAGGCTACCATCATGGCGTTATACGCACCCGCAGAATGCCCCACCAGAATAACCCGCTCCGGATCAGCACCAAATTCTTCGGCACGATTAATCAGTAGGCTGATGGCCTGCGCACTGTCTTTGAGGAAATCCGGATACAGGGCCTCTGGTGTGAGACGGTAATCCGGGATTGCGACCGAATAGCCCAACTCATTAAAGGCCCTTGCCACAAAACGATAGTCGGTTCTAGAACCCGAATTCCAGCTACCACCATAGAAAAAGATAACGAGTGGCTTACGCCTGCCCGCCTGATAGACATCCACGCGCTGACGCTCCGAGCTCCCATAGGATAGGGTCAATGGCAGGCCACCGGGTGATGGGGTGAACGCGTTCACCATATCCAGGCTTGAGCAGCCCGAGAGTCCAAAGACTGCCGCAAACACAAGAGCGAAGCGCGACATCACGCGATTTGCGCTGTGGCGCGCATGGTGAGGAACCCCTCATGATCTTTCGCCCATAGGTGAATTGTTTTCTGATCTGAGTCAGCCCGTCCACAGACCGAAAACGATTGGAGATCGAAGGTCGGACGTATTGCACGGAATTCAAAGGCGATTACTGTTACCTCAGGCCGCTCTCGTCGTACGAGATCTAATAGTAAGGTAGCGATTAATGGACCGTGTACAACAAGCCCGGGATAACCTTCTGCTTCTGTGACATAGCGGCGATCATAGTGAATCCGATGCCCATTAAATGTCAGCGCTGAATAACGAAATAACAAAACATCATCGGGGTGCCAGATTCTCTCCCAATCGGCATCTGTGGGTGCACGCTCGGGGGCGGCGGGCTCTCCAGCGGGCGCTCCAGCAGTTACGCCCGCGGCCAGCGATCTCGGTGCGTCGCGATAAACAATATCGTGGAACTCGGTGAGTGCAATACGCTGATCGTTATTTCTACAAATTTCATGCTTGACGCGTACAAATACCAAACGACCCGTGCGGCCAGATTTCTCGCGAATCGCATCAATCGTCGAGGTTCTAGTGAGCCTATCGCCAACTAGAATCGGAACATGAAATGCCAACTGGCTTGCCGCCCACATTCGCCTTGGAAGCGGCACCGGCGGCAAGAAGCCGCCACGTTTTGCGTGGCCATCGGCGCCAATCTCAGATTGTTTGTAGAGCGGCAAGAAATAAAGCCAGTGCCAGAGCGGTGGCAGCATAACGCCTTCTTGCGGCCGCGCTGAATCAAGGTCGAGTGTCGCTGAAAGGGCCGCCACAGGTGTTGGCGTTACCGTATCTTGGGCCAGCTCTTGGCGGCCAATCCAGTCGTTAAGGTTTAATGAGTCCACAGCACATTAAGATATTGGTCGGGGCGAGATGATTCGAACATCCGACCCCTTGCACCCCATGCAAGTGCGCTACCAGGCTGCGCTACGCCCCGACCGAAGCCCTCGATTATAGCCGACCCGATGACCCTTTTAAGAGCATCAAGACCTCTTGCAAGGTACGACGAACGCTCTTTACATCCACTTGGGCTGAGGCCTCGGAATTCAATTCCACCTCGTCAGAAACTGGGGCAACACGGGCTTCCGTGATCCCCACTCCAACACCATTGATTCGTGCATCCATCAGTTGATTGCGTGCACCACTGATGGTGAAGCCCTGGTCGTAGAGTAACTCTCGAATCTTGCGGATCAGTAAGACCTCATGATGCTGGTAGTAGCGACGATTGCCGCGCCGTTTCATTGGGCGAAGCTGTGTAAATTCCTGCTCCCAATAGCGCAACACATGGGGTTTAACCGCACACAGATCGCTTACTTCGCCGATTGTGAAATACCGTTTAGCCGGAATCGGCGGCAGGGTAATTGAGGAGGTCCGGGCGTCCATCGTCAGGATTCATCATCTGCGTAAGCATCGAGCGGCTTACGGGTTGGGTCCTGTACGTAGGACTTCAGCTTCTGGCTCGCATGAAAAGTGACTACCCTGCGGGCGGCGATCGGGATCTCTTCGCCTGTTTTTGGGTTTCTGCCCGGGCGCTGGGGCTTATCGCGTAATTGAAAGTTTCCAAAGCCGGAGAGCTTCACGCTTCGGCCGGCTACCAGGGTCTCTCGGATTTCTTCAAAAAAGATATCTACGACCTCTTTGGCTTCCCGCTTGTTGAGCCCCACCACCTCAAAAAGCAGGTCAGCCAGTTCAGCCTTGGTCAGGGTGTCGTCCTGGCTCTTCAATCCCACGTGATCTAACAATACCGTGAGGCTCTCGTTGAGATTGGGGGCAGAAAACGGCAAAGTTCCGTCCACGGACTTTGGATCAAATTGCACGATGGGTCGTTCTAGCTGGCTTAGGTACGAAGGCGGGCTGAGAACTCGGACTGCATCAGTTTTACGATGTCATTCATCAACGCGTCGACCTCGGAATCTTGGAGAGTAGCTTCGGGACTCTGAAGTATAAACCTGAAAGCTAGACTTTTTTCCTTTTCGGACAGTCCTTTACCTCGATAATCATCAAAACACTTGATATGTTGTATCCAAGATCCTTGTTTTGATTGGGTTTTTACCCGGTTCAGGGCGGAAATCAGGTCCCCCATGGGGGTCTCAGAGCCCACGACAAGGGCCAGATCCCGGGTAACCGGGGGAAACTTGGAGACCTCGGTAACCGCTGGCATAGGAACCGTTAAGAGCGGCGCCAAGAGGAGTTCAAACACGATCGGCGGCTCTGTAAGGCCTGCGGCCTGAGCGATTCTAGGATGTAATTCGCCCAACACTCCCACCACCTGCCCATCAATGAGCACCTCTGCGCAACGCCCAGGGTGAAGCGCCATCAGACTGGGCTCGGCCTCTGGCCCAACAACGGTTTTCTCACCCGCGGGCTTACCCGCCTTGGGTAATCTTGTAGTGAGTATCAATGGCGCAACTAGGGCCTCGAGATCGGCCTTAACATCAAAAAAATCAACCTCTCGCGATGTCTGACCCCACTGCTCGTCAACGGCACCGCCCAGAGCGAGGCCGGCAATTCTGATGGGCTGATCAATCCCCTTGACTGTCCAATCCCCAGCAACAACGGCCGGGCAATCGTGAAAGGTTCTGCCGATCTCGAAAATACGAACCCGGGATTGTTTGCGTGACAGGTTGGACGTTAGACACTCCAACAAACCAGTCAGCAGGCTCGTACGCATGACTGACTGGTGAGAGGCCATGGGATTGAGCAACGCTAGCGGCGTCTCAGCGCGAATCTGCGTCGCACCCGCCTCGCTTACAAAACTATAGGTAATCACTTCAACATAATCGTTATCGACCATGCGATCTCGGCACTGCATCACAGAGCGCGATGACTCCTTAGGCGCCGACATCACGATTGGAGCAATCGGAGGCCGGGCTGGGATTTTGTCAAACCCATACACGCGCGCAACCTCTTCAATCAGATCCTCTTCGATCTCAATATCGAATCGTGCACTGGGCGGCGTCACCGTAATGAGCGCCTGATCTCCTGAGAGCTCGGCCCCAAAACCCAAGCGCTTAAAAATCTCTAAACAGGTCTGCGCTGGAACGCTAATTCCTAAGACCTTGCTGCACCGAGCAATTCGCATGGTTACTGGGACGCGCTTCGGAACGGCCAGCGTCTGATCATCGAGAGGCCCTGCCTCGCCACCACAGACCGTTTGAATCAGATGAGTGATGTAATCAATATGCTCGATCGTGCGCGACCAATCCACACCGCGCTCGAATCGATGGCCCGCCTCGGTAGTGAAATTAAACGAACGGGCACGACCCCGAATTGCATCCGGCCACCAGAAGGCGGCTTCGATATAGATATTCTTCGTGGCGGTACTGACGGAGGTCGACTCGCCACCCATAATCCCTGCCAATGATTCGGCGGGCTGCTCTGGCTTACCGTTATCCGCAATGACACCGACTGAGGGCGTTAAGCGCACCGTCTGGCCATTGAGCAGGGTGAGTGTTTCGCCATCGCGGGCCCAACGGACCGTGAGGCCACCCTCGAGCTTATCGAGATCGAAAATGTGGGTGGGCTGGCCGAGTTCAAGCATCACGTAGTTTGAAATGTCGACCAAGGCGGTGATCGAGCGCTGACCCGACTGCTCGAGCCGCGCACGCATCCAATCGGGAGTTAATGCGGCGGCATTCACGCCCTTCATCACGCGCCCTGAGAATCGACCGCAGAGGTCTTTGGCCTCGACGGTGACCGCGACACGGTCTGAGACGGTGGGCGTAATCTGCGGCCACTGCGGCGGTGTAATCGGGCTTGAGGTTAACGCCGAGACCTCGCGTGCAACACCGAGAATCGATAAACAGTCAGCACGATTCGGGGTGAGCTTTAGAGTCAAGACCTGTGCATCAAGATCAAGCGCCTCGCGCAGATTGTTACCGAGGCGTGTCGCTAAGGCCGAGGGTAAAGACAGCAGACCCTCTGCATCTTCTGCAATGCCAAGCTCTTTAGCGGAACACAACATGCCTTGGCTCTCAATGCCCCGCATCTTTGCGCGCTTAATCTTGAATCCACCCGGTAAGACAGCACCCTCTGTGGCGCACGCGACCAGCATCTCGGGAACCACGTTCGGTGCGCCGCAGACAATCTGCAATGGCGAGCCAGAACCCGTATCCACCTGACATACGCGCAGGCGATCGGCATCGGGATGCTTTTCTGTCGCAAGCACCCGCGCGATAACAACGCCTGTGAAATGCGGCGCAAGTGGCTCAGCCTCCTCGACCTCTAACCCCGCCATAGTGAGCAACTCTGCGAGCGACTCGACACTCATGGCAGGATTAACCATGCTACGAAGCCATTTTTCAGGAACTCTCATAGTTAGACAAACTGCCGCAAGAAACGAAGATCATTTTCAAAAAACAACCGTAAATCAGCGATCCCATAGCGCAACATCGTCATGCGCTCAAGGCCACTTCCAAAAGCAAATCCAATATAACGCTCGGGATCAAGCCCGAAGTGTCGTATCACCTGCGGGTGGACCTGGCCGGAACCAGAAATTTCTAACCAGCGCCCCTTAAGCGGGCCAGATTCAAAGCGCATATCAATCTCGGCAGACGGCTCCGTAAATGGGAAAAATGACGGACGAAAACGAACCTGTAAGTCAGTCGTCTCAAAGAATTGCTGTAAGAAATTTGTGTAGACGCCCTTTAGATCTGCAAACGAGACATCCTCAGCAATCCAAAGGCCCTCGACCTGATGGAACATCGGCGAGTGGGTCGCATCGCTATCGACCCGATAGGTACGCCCAGGCGCAATCACCTTAATCGGTGGGGCATGGGTCTTGGCGTATCGCACCTGCATTGGGCTGGTATGCGTGCGCAACAATAAGGGCAGTCCCTGCTCATCTCGCTTTTGCAGATAGAAGGTGTCTTGCATTGAGCGGGCGGGATGATTCTCCGGATTGTTCAAGGCCGTGAAGTTCATCCAGTCGGTCTCGATCTCGGGGCCATCGGCAACATCGAAGCCAATCGAGGTAAAGATCTGTTCAACCCGCCGCCAGGAACGAATCACCGGGTGGATCGCGCCGACACCACGGCCGCGTCCAGGCAAGGAGACATCGATCGATTCCGCTGCAAGGCGCTCGCCAAGTGCCGCGTCGGCAATCTGCTGACGACGACGCTGCAAGAGCGCTTCAATTTCGGTTTTTGCTGCGTTGATTTCTGCGCCGAGGGTTTTTCTCGCCTCAGCATCGACCTGACTGAGTGCTTTTAAGCGCTCAGTCAGTTGTCCGCTTTTACCTAGAAACCGTGCCTTGGCATTCTCAAGGGCTACGGAATCCGCAGCAGTCTCAAAGGCCTCTTGGGCATCGCAGATAAGCCGCGCCAGGTCGGTCATGGACTATCCCTCGGCAGCCAGACCGCTAACTACTTAGCGATCGCAGCTTTAACAGTCGCAACAATCGATGCGAACGCGGGCTTATCCATCACAGCGAGATCGGCCAATACTTTGCGATCAAGATCGATATTGGCCTTCTTTAACCCTGCAATAAACCGGCTGTAGTTAATATCGTGTTGACGGCAGGCAGCATTGATACGCGTGATCCATAGCGCACGAAATACACGCTTGCGATTGCGACGGTCGCGATAGGCATACTGCCCAGCACGCATTACCGCCTGCTTGGCGACCCGAAATACGTTATTACGACGGCCACGAAATCCTTTGGCCAGTGCAAGAATTTTCTTGTGACGAGCTCTTGCGGTTACTCCACGTTTTACGCGAGGCATGTTGAGTCTCCCTTATGCGTAAGGCATCATGGCGCGAACATGTTTGATGTCCGACTCATGTACCGTGAGAGTTCCACGCAACTGACGCTTATTTTTGGTCGAGCGCTTCGTTAGGATATGGCGCTTGGTTGCATGCGCACGCTTGATGGACCCACTGCCGCGGGCCTGAAAGCGCTTTGCAGCTGCCTTCTTGGTCTTCATTTTGGGCATTTATTGCTCCGTTTTAACACCTGCTCAGGTGGTCTGCACTGGCTACGCCAACACATGCAGTCACTTAAACAACCTGGCAAAGCTTTTGATACTGCGGTACATCGGTTTGTTGCCACTTCTTAATACTTTACTTCCTTACTTCCTTAGTTCTTTACTTCTTTTTCTTTGGCGAAATCACCATCACCATCTGGCGCCCTTCGAGCTTGGGCATCTGTTCAACCACCGCCTGCTCATCCAAATCCACCCGCAGACGCTCCAACATCCGGACTCCGTACTCTTGGTGGGCCATCTCACGGCCTCGAAAGCGCAGGGTGATCTTCACCTTGTCGCCCTCTTCCAAGAATCGCACTACATTCCTAACCTTCACTTGATAATCATTGTCATCAGTGCCGGGCCGAAACTTTACTTCCTTAACCTGTATAACCTTCTGCTTCAGTCTTGCATCGTGGGCACGCTTTTGTTCCTGATACTTGAACTTACCGTAATCCATTAGTTTGCAAACAGGCGGATCGGCCTGCGGCGCAATTTCTACTAAATCCACTTCGGCTTCATCAGCCATTTTGAGGGCCTCGGCAACCTGAACAATTCCGAGCGCTTCGTTATCTACCCCAACTAACCGGATCTGCGGTGCGTTGATTTCTGCGTTTATGCGATGCGAACGATCTGTAGCGATTATTGTGTTCCTTTTAAAATCCGAAAAAACTCGGACGCCTTATTGCCGGGACTGAACTTCCTGTTCAAGTCGTTGGCCGAAGGCGTCCGCTGCCATGGCGCCGAGATCTGTTCCACCCCGAGCGCGAACTGTTACCTGACCAGAGGCCTTTTCTTTGTCTCCAACGACCAAGATATACGGCACTTTTTGCAGGCTTAACTCCCTGATTTTAAGGGAGATTTTCTCACTTCGCAAATCCGCCTGTACCCGAAAGCCCCGGTTTTGCAAGGTTTTCGCAACACTTTGGGCGTAATCCGCTTGAGAATCCGTGATCGAGGCGACCACAGCCTGCACGGGAGCCAGCCAGACGGGCATCGCCCCGGCGAAGTTTTCAATCAAGATTCCAATAAATCGCTCGAGAGAACCAACGATCGCCCGGTGCAGCATGACCGGGGATTTGCGGGTGTTATCGGAATCTACGAACTCAGCATGAAGTCGCACGGGCATATTGAAATCCACCTGGATCGTTCCACACTGCCAGATACGGCCAAGAGAGTCCTTTAGAGAATACTCAATTTTGGGTCCATAGAACGCGCCCTCGCCTTTGAGCTCCTGCCATTGAACGCCCACGTTATTTAAGGCCTCTGCCAGCGCACGCTCGGCCTTATCCCAGCTCTCATCGGATCCGACCCGATTGACAGGCCGCGTCGAGAGCCGGTAGATCACGCTCTCAAAACCAAAATCTCTATAGACCGCCAGCAACTTACGAGTGAAGGCATCCACCTCTGACTGAATCTGATCCTCGGTGCAGAAAATATGGCCATCGTCTTGGGTAAATCCGCGCACCCTAAGTAGGCCATGGAGACTGCCGGAGGACTCATTGCGATGACAAGAACCGAATTCGCCGTAACGCAGGGGGAGGTCCCGGTAGCTGCGCAGGCCGGAGTTAAAGACCTGGATGTGGCCGGGGCAGTTCATGGGTTTGACCGCGTAATCCCGGTTCTCTGAGGCCGTGGTGAACATATTGTCTTTGTAGTGCTCCCAGTGGCCAGAGGCCTCCCAGAGCGAGCGATCGAGAATCTGAGGGCAACGGACCTCCTGATAGCCACTCTCGACATAGACCTGCCGCAGATACTGCTCGACCTGCTGCCAGATCGACCAGCCCTTGGGGTGCCAAAACACCATACCCGGCGCGTTATCCTGCATGTGAAAAAGATCTAGGGCCTTGCCAAGTTTTCGGTGATCGCGTTTCTCGGCCTCTTCGAGCTGGTGTAGATAGGTGTCGAGCTCATCTTTTTTTGCAAACGCTGTGCCGTACACACGCTGCAGCATTTCATTGCGATGATCACCGCGCCAATAGGCACCCGCAACCTTCATGAGCTTAAATACTTTTAACTTTCCTGTTGATGGAACATGAGGCCCTCGGCAGAGGTCCACAAAATCGCCTTCTCTGTACAGTGAGATGGGCTGGTCAGCCGGAATTGATCCAATAATTTCTGCTTTATATTTCTCGCCCATCTGCAGGAATAAATTCACCGCCTCGTCTCGATTCCATACCTCTCGCACGATGGGCTCATCCTTTGCGGCAAGTGCCCGCATGGTGGCCTCAATAGATTCAAGGTCTTCCGGGGTCAGTGGCCGCTCATAAGCGAAGTCGTAGTAAAAACCGTTCTCGATGACCGGACCAATCGTGACCTGAAGGCCAGGAAATAATTTCTGTGCAGCATAGGCCAGCAGATGGGCTGTGGAGTGTCGAATAATCTCTAGGCCATCCGCATCCCGTTCGGTCACGATCGACAACTGCGAATCATGCTCGATGAGAAAACTTGTATCGACCAGCACACCGTTTACCCTGCCTGCAATTGCGGCCTTTGCGAGTCCTGCGCCGATACTTGCCGCAACATCAGCCACTTTTACGGGCTGAGGGAAGGATTTCACTGCGCCATCGGGCAGCGTGACATTCACCATCGGAACCTTTGTAACGGAGTGCCTCTAGGGGCTAAATCTATTAGGTCAAAGTGGTAGGCGCGATTGGACTCGAACCAACGACCCCCACCATGTCAAGGTGGTGCTCTAACCAGCTGAGCTACGCGCCTGCCGAGGACTGCCGCATTACCGCTTCGCCAGCCTGAACAGCCTTGAATTGTAGATCAAAACCCAGTTTCGCCCATTCAGCAGACTCCTGTTGAAGACCAAACTCGGTCAGAGGGTGGGCTGCCAGCCAATCGGCCGCAACCTCGACGCCAAAACCCTGACCTGAGGTGCTCAGTGTGATCTGCGGCAAATCCTGAATAAAACGTCTGCGATACAAGAGACAAGACAAGCGAAAGCACAACAGCGCCGCCCAGCCCGGGCGGGTCGTGATCAAGGACTGCACCTTGTTGAGCTTACCCACCTGCCCGAGGACCAATGCGGCCACCGCCTGCTGCTCGCGCCGGGAGAATCCAGGCATATCGGCGTGGGTCAGTATGTAGGCAGAATGCTTATGAAAACTATTGTGGGAGATTGAGTGCCCAATCTCGTGCAGGCAGGCTGCCCAGAGTAGCTGCTGATCTAACTCGCTGCGTTCCTCCTCAGAGCCTATCTTTAAATTGCGCCACAGGCTCATTGCAAGCTCACCGATTCGCCTCGCCTGCTCAACATCAACCGCGTAACGCCGCATCGCCTGCTCAACACTAATACGCCGCATATCCTCGTGTTGGGTTCGTCCAAGCAGGTCGTAGAGGACGCCTAGCCGCAGAGCGCCCTCACCGTAATGCATCACCTCAATTTCCAACTCATCAAAAATTGCAGACATGATTGCAACCCCACCGGCGAATACGGGTATGCGGTCTGGTTTTAGGCCCAACAGACCAGAATCCTCAACCCGGCCAGCCTCAATTAATCGAGTGCGCAGACGCTCAAGCCCCGCCGCAGTGATTCCCCGATCGCTCATCGCATTTGCGGCTAGCACCTCTGAAATTGCTTTAGCGGTTCCACTCGAACCTACGGCCTCGCTCCAGCCATCCGAGAGAAACGCCTTGCGAATCACCTGGATTTCTTTTCGAGCCTCAAGAATTGCAGCCTTCATAGCACCACGGTTAATTTCGCCACCGGGGAAAAACTCTCGACTAAACCGAACACAGCCGACGTAAACGCTCTCAAGAAGCTTTGGTTCGTAGTCAATGCCAACAATAAATTCGGTGGATCCTCCGCCGATATCAATAATCAGCCGACGCTGACCATCGCGTGGCAGGCTATGGGATACCCCCATGTAGATCAGGCGAGCCTCTTCTCTTCCCGCGATAATCTCGATCGGGAACCCAAGAGCAGCCTCGGCTGTTTTTAGAAACTCAGCACCATTTTTGGCGATACGAAATGTGTTGGTTGCGACGGCCCGAACACGATCGGGAGAAAATGAACGCAGCCGCTCACCAAACCGCTGAAGGGCAAGGATTGCCCGCATCTGGGAGGCCGCGTCGAGACGCTTATCCCTGCCCAATCCCGCGGCAAGCCGAACCACCTCTTTGAGCCCATCAAGTGGATAGATCTGATGCCCAAGCGACGACTCATCTACCCGTCCGATCAACAAATGAAAACTATTAGATCCAAGATCCACTGCAGCAATCAGTTTGAGGGGACTCGACATAGGCATAGCGGACCAATTGTCGCACGAAGGGTTCGTCTGGATAGCGGGATCGTCACAGACTTGTCATAGTGTGAGATCAGACTATGAAGACCATGGCCCAGCCCCCACTTAAAAATGTTGACCGGTTTTTAAACCGGGAGCTAAGCCTACTTGCCTTCAACGAGCGGGTGCTCGCCATGAGCGAGGACCCCTCGGTCCCTGCCCTAGAAAAACTTAAGTACATCTGTATTGTGTCGAGTAACATCGATGAGCTTTTTGAGATTCGGGTGGCGGGAATCAAGGCGCAGCTGCGCAACAACCCCGATCAGGCTGCAGAAAACGGCACCACGGCGGCCGACACCTTTCGGGAGGTCTCGGCGCGGGCCCATGCACTGATTACGCACCAATACGAAATCTTAAACACCCAGATTTTTCCTTTGCTGGAAAAGCATGGAATCCATTTTCATCTTGCAGCCAGTCTCAACTCTGTGCAACGCGAGTGGGCACACCAGTATTTTTCTCAAGAGGTCTTGCCTGTTCTAACCCCGATTGGACTATCGCCAACACACCCCTTCCCCAGAGTGCTCAACAAGAGCCTGAACTTTGTCCTCGAACTCGAGGGCCAGGACTCCTTTGGCCGAGAAAGCGGCATCGCCGTGGTCCAGGCCCCCCGCGCACTTCCGCGCCTAGTGGCGATGCCTAAGGAAATCTCCGGCCATGAGTTTGGCTTTGTGATGCTGTCATCCTTCGTGCAGTGTTTTGTCAATGACCTCTTTCCCGGCATGACCGTGCAGGGCGTGCACCAATTTCGGGTTACCCGCAACAGCGACCTCTTCGTTGACGATGAAGAGGTTACCGACCTGCGACAGGCGCTCAAGGGGGAACTCACCCAACGTCACTTCGGTGATGCCGTGCGCCTTGAGGTCTCCGAGGGGATTTCAGAGCGCATCATGCAGTTACTGCGCAACGAATTTAAACTCAGTGAGACCGATTGTTATCGCGTTCATGGGCCCGTCAATATGGTGCGGCTCATGCAACTGCCAGATCTCGTTGATCGGCCTGACTTAAAGTTTTCGTCTTTCGCGCCACGGTACCCAAGCGCCTTTATGGCGGGCAATCTCTTTGAGGCAATCCAGAAGCAAGATGTTCTTGTCCACCACCCCTACGACGCGTTCACCGCTGTCTCAGATTTTATTCGTCTTGCTGCCACTGACCCTGACGTCGTCGCCATCAAACAGACCATCTATCGTACCGGGCAGACCTCTGAGCTAATGGAATCCCTGCTCATCGCGGCTCGCGCGGGAAAAGAAGTCACTGTCATCGTAGAACTCATGGCCCGGTTTGACGAGGAAACGAATATTAATTGGGCCTCGCGACTCGAAGAAGTCGGCGCACATGTTGTGTTTGGTGTCGTTGGCAACAAGACCCATGCCAAGATGTGCCTTGTCGTGCGCCGCGAACAAGGCAGGCTACGTCGCTACGTGCACCTCGGCACAGGAAACTATCATCCGCGGACTGCAAAGCTCTATACCGATTTCGGATTGTTTACGGCCAACCCCGATCTCTGCGACGATACCCACGAGATCTTTCAGCAACTCACTGGCTTAGGCCAGGCCAAGGCACTCAAGGCACTCTGGCAGTCCCCCTTTACCTTGCATGAACGGGCCATTACTGCCATCGGTAAAGAGGCCACACTTGCAAAGGCCGGTAAGCCCGCGAGGGTCATCGCTAAGATGAACTCCCTCGTTGAGCACAAGATTATCGAGGCGCTCTATAAAGCCAGTCAGGCCGGCGTCAGAATTGACCTGATTATCCGCGGCGTATGCGTTCTTCGTCCCCAGGTGCCGGGTCTATCTGAGAACATTACAGTGCGCTCAACAATCGGTCGTTTCTTGGAGCACAGCCGAGTTTTCTACTTCCTCAATGACGGCGAAGAGAGCGTCTATCTATCGTCTGCAGACTGGATGGACCGCAACTTCTTCCGACGAGTCGAGCTTGCATTCCCAGTGCTTGATAAAAAGCTCAAGCAACGGGTGATCCGAGAGGGCCTGATGGTTCACCTGCGTGACAACGCACTTACCTGGCTGATGAAGTCCGATGGCACCTATACGGTCAGAAGGACAACGGGTGCAACGCGTCGGGCATCGCAGGAGGTTCTCATGCCAGACGCAGTCAAAAGCGAGCGCCCAAAACGCGCACGCCTAGCGGTCTCTGCGAAGCGCAGGGCCCAGAAGTAAAAGCGGCAAGAGCCCCACCACTGCAATCATAAGTGCGGGCCATGCAGCCTGTGCGAGCAACTCATCGGCAGCCAAGTGGTGCGCAGACACTGCCAGAGTTTCCAGATTAAAGGGGCGCAACACCAAGGTCGCAGGCAACTCCTTCACAACATCGACAAACACCAGCAGTGCAGCGATACCGGTTGCGCCACGGACCATCGGGAAGTGCACGCGAGACAAAATCTTCCACGGCGATAGGCCGAGACTGCTTGCCGACCATTCAAGGTTGCGCGTGACACGGCCGAGACCACTCTCGATCGCACCTAGTCCGACAGAAAAAAAACGGGTGAGATAGGCGCCTAACAGCAGAACTCCGGTGCCGACCAACGCAACGCGCCAATGAAGCCATCGATCGGCCATCTCCGTAAAAAGCCCAGACCAGGCCAGCAGACCCACTGCGATCACGAGCCCGGGCATGGCATAGCCCGCCGCAGCGAGCCGAACTGATCGGGTTGCAATTACTCCTCCCGAACGAAGCCCATACGCGCCAAGCCAGGCGCAGGGGATAATCACCACAACAGCAACCGATGCAAGCACCACCGTGTTCATCGCTTGTACGATCAGTAGGCTCACCTCTGGTGTGGCCTGCGCACTCAATGCCGAATAGAGCAAGAGCCCCACTGGAATCACAAAACCAATCAGGCCCGGAATCGCACAATAGGCCGCCATCATCACTGCTGAAATCCCCGCCACAGGCGTCGGCTGTGCTCGGGTTCCGATTCGGCTCGCTGCCCAAGACGCACGGCCGCGCGCACGATGCTCGAGGTAGAGCAGAATCGCGACCGTCATCATCATCACCAGCGCAATTAAAGCGGCCGACGAGCGATCTCCGTAGTTAAACCAAGCCTTAAAAAGCCCTGTCGATAGGGTCGGAACAGAGAAAAACGCGACTGTTCCGTAATCTGCAAAGCACTCCATCACCACGAGTGCGAGCCCAGCAATCCAGGCGGGTCTTGCAAGGGGAACTGCGAGGCGAAAAAACACCTGACGCTGCGATAGGCCCATGGCGCGCGCCGCATCAAACGCTGCACCCTGCCGCTCGGCGAATGCGTTTTTTGCTAACAGCGCCACATAGGGGCTCAGTGCGACCCCCAACACAATCGATGCTCCCCACAGGGATCGGATATCAATCCGCGGCAAATTAAATCCAGCCCACGCGAACCAGGTCTGAATGATTTGATAAAGCCAGCCCGAGGGATCGAGCGCATCGGTATAGGCATAGGCCAGGACATACGCTGGAATTGCCATCGGCACGACGAGGGACCACTCCAAAATCCGCCGCCCCGAAAACTCATAAGCCGTCACAAACCAGGCCGAGGGAACCCCGAGCGCAAGAGCAATCAGACCCGAAAACCCAGCCAGCAAAAGCGTATTGAGCAGATAGGTGGGAAGCACAGAGCCTAGAAGGCTCAACAGGACCTCTGGCCGCAAGATCGCCTGAACCCCAAAGACAGCGACCGCGAGAAGAGGCAACAAAATGACGATCACCAACAGGCCTGTCGCCGCTGCGAGCGGCCGCGAGACAGATGGTCTTTTCCAGCGGTGCGTGGGCTGGGAGATGTTGGGCGCCGTCATTGATGGTTTTTCTAAATGAGAATTATAATCATCTGCAATGGACGCGCTTATCTTGAAAGAAGTCTCGATCGTCTACGACGATCCAACAGGCTCGGGTGGCCGCCTGGAGGCCGTGCATAACCTCTCGTTTTCGCTCGCCAAAGGAAAGATCGGCTGCCTCTTGGGCCCCTCCGGGTGCGGAAAGACAAGTATTTTGCGGGCAATCGCCGGGTTTATCGGTGTCTCGGCGGGCGAGATCTGGCTCAATGGCCTACAGATCGTTGGACCGGGCCTTCTGGTGGCCCCCGAAAAACGCAGCGTTGGCGTGGTCTTCCAGGATTACGCCCTCTTCCCCCACCTATCGATTGCAGAAAATATCGCCTTTGGACTCACCCAAGGCAGACGCCTTAAGCCTGGCCAGCTTCCCCAAGAAGCGCTCGAGATGATCGAATTGGTTGGTCTCGCAGGGCAGGCTGACCGCTACCCCCATGAGATCTCCGGTGGCCAGCAACAACGCGTCGCTCTGGCCCGAGCCCTCGCCTCTAAGCCAAGCCTCGTGCTTCTTGATGAACCATTCTCGAACCTTGATATCGCCCTGCGTGAGCGTCTCGCCCGCGAGGTCCGGGATATTCTGGAAAAAACCCAGACCACTGCGATTCTAGTGACACACGATCAGCATGAAGCCTTCGCAGTGGCCGATGAGGTCGGGGTGTTATTCGATGGCCGATTAGCCCAGTGGGGCGATCCCTATCTGCTTTACCACGAGCCAAATTCTGCGCATGTGGCGCGATTTGTTGGTGAAGGTGCCTTAATCAGTGGCCAACAACTGGGCCATCATGTGGCGACGCCCCTGGGCGAGCTTGCGCTAAAAGACTGCTGTTGCTTAGCGAACTCTCCGTCTAAGGATGTTCGTGTGCTCCTTCGGCCCGACGATGTCGTTCACGATGACGGCTCTCAGTTAAAGGCAACCGTCGTTCGCAAGGCATTCCGAGGCGCAGATTTTCTCTACACGCTTGAACTGCCAAACGGGGAAAAGATTCTCTCGCTTGTACCCAGTCATCACGACCATGCGATTGAAGAAAAAATTGGTATTCGCCTTGAGGCCGATCATGTCATTACCTTTGACGCAGCCGAGCCCGCGAGTGCTTTTTAAGCGTGGCCCAGAAATGAAAAAAGATCCCGAAGGATCTTTTTTCATTCAAACCACGAATCGCCTGAATTAAGCAGCCTTCAGGGCAGTCGTTGCAGCTTTTACGCCCGCCTTCGTTGCGGACTGAACATTCTGCTCAACCACGGCCACGGCCTGCTTGGCAGCCTTGCTCGCGGTCTCGTAGGCTGCGTTTGCTGCCGTTAGCGCCGACTTCACCAAAGCAACACCACTCTCTGAACCGGCAGGTGCATTCTTAGAAAACTCTTCGACAGCAGTCGAGATTTTCTGATTGCTTGCGGAGATCTGTGACTCGGCCATCTTTGCAAACGTATTTGCGGTCTCGGAGGCAATTCCGTAGATCGCGTTTGCGTAGGAGACAGCAGTCTCGATCGTTGGCATGGCAAACGACGACTGAACTTTCATCAGCTCTTGCACATCTTTTGCTGAGGCAAGTGCTTTCAGATTGTCTGCGCCCTGGCTCATGGCGGTCTTTGCAACCTTCAACTGTAGGTCGACCAATTTCTCAACGCCGGTCATCGCGGCACCGGACAACTCAACAGCGGTGTCTACGTTCGTTTTTGCGATCTCAGCGATTTGCTCATTTACATTTTTCATAGTTTCAGCTCCGTTAGGGTTAAAAATGATCATGGTTTTATCAGTTGCACTGCATCAGAAGCTGGGCTCTAGTACCTCGGAAAACGGACCTAAATCGACCTTGTTTGGCATTTGATGCAACGCACAAGTCGGATTTAAACCTAACCACTTGTGCAGTGCAACCCCCTCGGGTGACTATTTTGACGCAACGCGTCATATTTTTACATTATGAAATATCGGGTCAATCCAAGCGCCCTGATTGCCCCCAAACCGTCTACCTGAGGCGCTCTCGATCAGAATCCCGCTCTCGAACCTCGACATCAATCACATTCGGGTCGGTGTCGTCCTCGGCGCGGCGCCTAGCCCCGGGCCCCGCCCTGAACTGACCCCGCAAGGCTGTATTGCCAGTCGCCAGCCCGATCAGAAAACTCACAACAGAGACCAGCAAGGCACAGACCACCGACATCCAGAACCCATCGATCTCGAAGTCCTTTACAAGCCCGGCAATCGCGAGCAAGACAAGGCCGTTGATCACGGGCAATGCCAACCCAAATGACAACACGGTGATCGGTAACGTGACAAGGAGCAAAAGAGGCTTGATCGTCTGGTTAACTAAGGCCAGCAGAAATCCGCTCAGAATCAGGCTCTCAAGGGTCTTAAAGCGCACGCTATCGAACGCGCCATCTGCAACCCAGAGCGCAGCGGTAGTCGCAATCCAGAGCAGAAAAAGTCGTTTAATCATGATCATTTCGTCATTATTCTCGAAATTCCCGTTGCGCCGCACACAAATGACGTACTATTCGGGCTTGCGTTTAGCCTCACTTACATCTGGAGCGTTAAGTCCAGATCGTCGCTTTGCTTGGCCGACCGCAATCGTTGCGGTTTTTCGCGCCTAAAACTCGCCCGCCAATTGGTGTGCTCATGATGAGCGCCAGGATTTGGCTGGCCCATTGAAAGATAATTTTGAAAACATTTGCAGATCTCGGCTTAGCCGACCCCTTGCTTCGCGCCGTTCAGGCCGAAGGCTACACCCACCCCACCCCAATTCAGGCCGAGGTCATTCCCGCAATGATCGCCGGTCATGACGTGATCGGTATTGCACAAACCGGCACGGGTAAGACCGCCTCATTTGTTTTGCCTATTTTGCAAAAACTCGCCGCAAGAAAGTTAAGCGCTGAGAAGTGGTCCGGTCCCGGACCCAAGTCGTTCACCACTCTAATTCTTGCGCCGACACGGGAGCTGGCCAATCAAATCTGCGAGAGCATTCGAACCTACGGAAAATTCATGCGCCCCTCGGTTGCACTGGTGGTTGGCGGCGCAAGCCCCGTTCCACAGATCAAGGCACTCTCAGGCGGTCTCGATGTTGTAGTGGCAACGCCAGGCCGATTACTTGATCACGTGCGCTCCGGAAAGGCGCGCCTCGATAAGACCAGCGTGATTGTGCTTGATGAAGCCGATCAGATGCTTGATCTTGGGTTCATGCCTGCGATTGAAGAGATTATGCGTAAGATTAGTCAGACGCGTCAGACTCTGCTTCTCTCGGCAACGATGCCACGTCCGATTCGTGCACTCGCCCAGGAGTTCATGAATCAACCCAAAGAGATTGCGGTCGCGGTGGAGTCGAAACCGGCCGAAAAGATTCATCAAGAGATCATTATGGTGGACCAGTCACAGAAGAGTGAACTCCTTGTTGATCTCCTCGCAGCACGCGAGGTTGAGCGGGCAATTGTATTTACCCGAACAAAGCGTGGCACCGACAAAGTAGAGCGCATGCTCAACGACGCTGGTCTTCGTTGTATCGGGATACACGGCGATAAGACGCAGGGCCAACGTAACAAGGCCTTAGCACAATTTAAGTCAGGTGCAATGCGCATCATGGTGGCCACCGATGTCGCAGCACGCGGCTTAGATGTCGATGACATCTCCCACGTCGTGAATTTTGATATGCCAATGATGCCGGAAGCCTATGTGCATCGAATCGGTCGAACCGGGCGTGCCGGTAAGAGTGGTATCGCGATCTCGCTTTGTGATCGATCGGAGCGCAACCTGCTCAGAGATATCGAACGCCTCACCAACACCTCTCTCGAGTCCATCAAAGCGTCACCGGAAGGCTCAAGTCAGACAGGCCGCTTTACACTGGCTCCCCTGCCTCCGGGGTCTGCGCGCCGTGATGATGCTCAACGCCGCATCCATCCCAATCCCAGAGCGGGCGCCGCAAAAAAACCGTTTTCCCGAAAGCCCCCAGGCGATGGCCGCTTCGCTGCCAAGTCTTCTCCCAGGCCTGCAGGTAAGTTTGGAGCCAAATCAAGCGGATTTTCCTTTGAAAAGCCTTCAGGCTTTAGTCTAAAGAAACCCGCCACGGCAAAGCCTAGTTCAGCGAAACCCGCTCAAAAGCCCATGGCCAAATCACCGCATAAGTCAGCCAATCATCCTGCTGCGAAGCCCGCAGCGGGCCTGGGGCGCCGGCCTAGTGGGTATCGTGATAACGGTGGATTCGAAAAAACCCATTCATAAAGATTTGGGCGCTACGCTCATAGGCGACCCAGGGAAATTCGAATTCGGTATCGCTTAAGCGCTGTCCGAAAACACGCGCCTTGAGAATGCCTGCAGGGTTCTCCATGGCAACGAGGTGCTCAGAGGCCTCGGCGCCCAGCGGAGCTAGACCGCTGGCGATCGCGTGCGCGGTCGTACCCGGAATCAGACAAGCCGTCGCAAGACAACAGCCCCCGGTGACCGCCAGAGAATTGTGTGGTTCCTGGGGCGTAAAGTAGCGTGCACTAATATGTCCGCCCTCAGTTGGCGTTGATATCAGACAGACCTTTGGCAGCGACTCGCTCGCGGCGAGCTCTGCAGCAGTCATGAATTGACCCCCTTTGCGTTTGAGTTTCATCTTTAAGCCCGCCTGCACCCATATGGACCGCAGGCGCTCCTTTAGGGCGGCATCTGCCCCAAGAGCTGCAATCGATTCCTGACCGGTCAGACCCAATGCACCGGCTGCCATGATCACCATAGGCACAGCAACATCAACACAACTTGCCTCTATGCCATCGAAGACATCCCGCACGGCTCCCGTGGGTAACAGCATTTGGGTATTTGATCCTGATGGGTTGCGCAGACTGAGCTCCACCGCGGGAAACGCACCGTTCACCCCTGGGATTGTCGTATCCGAAATTTCGTGCACGCCTTCTCTGGGAGTTGGTACTCGGCAATCGGTGATCACGCCGGTGTTGCTATTGAGTATTCGAACCTCGGTTCTCGGATTCTCTGGATTAATCAATCCATACTCAAGCAGAAATAATGGAATCGCTGCAGACATATTGCCGCAGTTCACGCTCCAATCGATCGCCGATTTATCAGCCGCAAGCTGCGCAAATGTGCTGACGAAATCCGCTCTTGGATCATCAGACCGATCGATGATGAAGACCTTATTACTCGTTGCGGGGCCACGTCCAAGACCAGTGATCTGACGATTACCTTTTAGCTCACCCTGATCAGGCACCCCCATAATTTTACGGATAATCACCTCTCGATCCTGCGCGTAAGGTGCGAGGTGCGGCCCCCAGATCAGCACACCCGTGGAGGTGCCGCCTCGCATCGCAGTCAAGGGGAAGTGAAAAACGCCATTACGCGTATAGGCAGTCTGATTTAGAAAATCGCCAGAATCACTCATGATTTTTCTGATTATCAAAAAGCGGCACCCGCGTCGCGAGGAGCAAGCACCTGGGGTGGCGGAAGCGGTGAGATTCGAACTCACGGAGGGGTTGCCCCCTCGCCGGTTTTCAAGACCGGTGCATTCAACCGCTCTGCCACGCTTCCACGAACGGAAGCGGCCCAGAAGAATGCCCCGAGCCGCCCGGAAAGGGAAGATTTTATCAGGGTATTATCCCGCCGTATGAAGCCTATCTTCCAGACCGGTCAATGGCCCGCGGCAATGCAGGCCGAGGTTGATTTACGAATCAAAACGGTACGGGAGCCCAATGCAGACATTGAGGGCATCTTGATGCGCAGTGCCTACAAGCTAGATCCCACGCTCATTGAATCACTTCCTAATCTTAGAGTCATTGCCACCTGTGGTGTTGGCGTAGACGGAATTCCACTTGAGGTCTGCCGAGCGCGCAATATACGCGTCAGCAACACACCCGGTGTGCTCAATGATGCGGTTTGTGAACTCACCATCGGCCTGCTGCTGAGCTTATTGCGAAGACTTCCGGCTGCAGATCGATTTACGCGCGATGGGAAATGGGAGCAGGGGCTTTTCCCCTTAACCCGTTCCTTGGCTGGAAAGCGTGTCGGTATCGTTGGCATGGGACGAATCGGCCAAGATCTTGCGCTTCGCCTGATCCCGTTTAAGGTATCGATTAGCTATACCGGCCCCAATCGAAAAGGTTGTCCTTACGACTACTTCCCCTCTGCCCAAGCCTTGGCGCAGGCCACTGATATCCTTATCCTCACCTGCCCGGGAGGCAAAGAGACCGACGGATTAATTGATCGCAGTGTCCTTGATGCAATCGGCCCGAATGGCTTCTTGATCAATATGTCTCGCGGCAGCGTCGTGAATGAGTCTGATTTGATTGAGGCGCTCTCAGCAAGGACGATCGCCGGGGCCGCATTAGATGTCTATGCCGATGAGCCCCATGTACCGCAAGCCTTGCGCCAACTCGATAATGTCGTACTCTCGCCCCATGTTGGGAGTGCAACTGAAGAAACTCGAATTGCCATGACCCGTCTTGCGGTTGACAACCTGCTGGAGTTTTTTAAAACAGGCGCCATGATCAACCCTGTTGCCTAATACCTGGGCCGTTTAAGACTAAGCGCGCCCAGAGACGATACTCGCGAGGAACGCGCGTCACGACTGCATACAAGGAACCGCTATGACCGATCAAATATATCGACTCCACCCCTCCACACTACCCCGCGTTCTATCACCTGCAATTACACCGTTTAGAAAAGACGGTTCACCAGACGCAGACAAATTAGCAGCACACTGCCGCTGGCTTGGTCAGAATAATGTTGGAATGGCGGTATTCGGTACGAATTCAGAGGCGAACTCGATGTCGGTTCGCGAGCGGCTAGAGTGCCTTGAGTTCCTGATCAAGGCGGGCTTAAGCCCCTCGCAGATGATGCCGGGCACCGGTGCCTGTTCGGTAACGGATGCCATTACGATGACAAAGTCCGCTGTCGAGGCCGGCTGTGCTGGAACCTTAATGCTGCCACCTTTTTACTATAAGGATGTTCCCGACGACGGACTCTTTGCTTATTTTGCGCAGATTATTGAGGCTGTTGCCAGCCCTCGCCTCCATATTTATCTCTACAACATTCCACCAGTGAGTAAGGTTGGCTTTTCTCTCAATCTTATTGAGCGACTGATTAAGACCTATCCAGACACGGTGGTCGGCATGAAAGATAGCTCCGGTGACTGGTCCTATACCGAGTCTGTTATTAAAGCCTTTGCCCCATCAGGATTTCGGATGTATGTCGGCAGCGAGTCATTTCTGCTGCGCGGTATGCAGGCTGGCGGCGCGGGCTGTATCTCGGCAACCACCAATGTCAATCCCGCCCCCATCGCTGCCCTTGCAGCCAACTGGCAATCTCCACAGGCCCAAGCGCAACAAGCCCAACTCGATACCATTCGCGCGATCTTCCAGAGTAGGCCGATGATTGCCGCCATGAAGGCCGCAACGGCGCATTTTCGAGCTGATCCGCAATGGGCAGCCTTACGGCCGCCTCTAGTCGCCCTTAACGAAAAACAGACCGAGGACCTCCTGCAGACGCTATCGAAGCAGGGCTTTTCAATGCAATTCTAAAGATGACCTGGCAAGCCCCCTAACCTGCTTTATCAGCAATTTCCCTCGCCATTAGGGCGCTCGCCGCAGCTAACAGAGTCTCGTAGCGCTCGCGCTCCTTCACCATTTTCTCGGGGGTCCACTCATAAAAGCCCCGTCCAGCCTTCATGCCAACAGCGCCGGCATCCACAAGATCCCGCAGCGTCTGACTGGGTATGGAGTCGTTACAGAGGTCGGGGTAGATCGAGTTACCTGCTGCAAGATGAACATCAAGCCCCGCGTGGTCACGTTGCATACACGGACCCGCGGCAAGATAACGAAAGCCGAAGCCGAAGCGAACCGCTGCATCGATATCGGCAGGCGTGGCGATCCCGCGGTCAATCAGTTTCATTGCCTCTCTCGAGACCGCATGCTGTAGTCGATTAACGAGGAAACCAGGTAGATCTTTCTTCACACGGATCGCGACCTTACCCACGCCCGCGAGAATCTCAGCAACATGATCTGCCACTGCATGATCAGTATGTTCAGAGCAGACCACCTCTACCCCAGGCACCAGATGCGCCGGCATAAAGTAATGCGTTCCCACCATACGATGAATGCTATCGAGGCCTCTTCCAATTTCACTAATTGGAATTGCAGACGAATTACTACAGAGTGCAATATCCGGCCTTGCCAACCCCTCTAACTCGCGAAAGATCGCTCGCTTCAGCGCAAGATCTTCAGGTATCGCCTCAATGACCAACTCAATCTCGCTCCAAGAAACCTCCATCAGCGTTTCCACCTTCACCACCGGAAATTCCGCATTCCGCTCTAGCCGCCCCAGGGCTGCCTTGAACCGGTCTGCAATCGTCGCTGCTCGAGGATCAGGGGGGTTCACAATGACAGTCCGCCAACCAAATGCGGCGAATGAGGCGGCAATATCGACCCCCATGGTTCCACCACCTACCACACACACCGACCGAGTATTCATTAGGGCAACCTATGGGGTTAAAGCTGCCATGATAAATCCGTAAAATCCCCCCGTCCTAGTACTTCTACTAGGTTAATAGGGGTCAATACGGCTTGAAAAAAAACCGCCTAACTGAGACCCTTGGGGCTTCGAAATCAATGAGCCTGTAAGGAGACTGTCCATGCGTTTCACCAAGTTTCTCGCTGCGATCGCGGTCGCGGCAACGAGCACAGCGTTTGCCCAGAATATCTCTATCGCAACTGGCGGCACCGGTGGCGTGTACTACCCCATGGGGGGTGGTTTAGCGGCAGTGTTGTCCAAGCACGTCTCAGGTATGCAGGCGACCGCTGAGGTCACAGGCGGATCCGTAGACAACCTCAACCTGATCGCCAGCGGCAAACCCTATGTTGGGTTCTCCATGGTCGATGCAGCACTTGACGCCTCGAAAGGGAAAGACAAGTTCGAGGGTCGGCCGGTTAATCTGCGCACCTTACTTGTGCTCTACCCAAATCGTATGCATGTGGTCACCACAGAGGCCACTGGCATTAAAAAAATGTCCGATCTTAAAGGCAAGAGAATTGCGACGGGCAGCGCCGGAAGTGCTACTGAAGTCATGTCGATTCGCCTGCTAGAGGCTGCCGGCTTAGATCCTAATAAGGATGTGACCCGGGAGCGTCTGAGCGTCGCAGAATCTGTGAATGCAATTAAAGACAGGAAGATCGAGGCATTTTTCTGGGTTGGCGGCCTGCCAACAGCAGCTGTAACCGACTTAGCAAACACACCGGGCACCAAGATTCGGATGATCGATCATGCAGATGCAGTCGCGGCGATGAATAAAAAATATGGCAATCTCTACTATGCCGACACAATTCCCAAGGCAACCTACTCGGGCATGGCTGCGGATAACAAGATGGCATCCGTTGCGAACATACTTCTCGTGAACGCGAATATGCCAGACGACCAAGCCTATAAAATCGTAAAAGCAGTTTTTGATCACCAGAAAGACCTGATTGCGGTTCATCAGGAGTATGCCAACGTCACAATCGCGGGGCAGAAACAGGCCTCTACCCCGATCGATTTTCACCCCGGGGCGGTAAAGTACATCCAAGAAAAGGGTGGCAACATTAAGGGCAGCGCAGCGAAGGGCAAGAAATAAGGAATTCGCCTTAGCCCTTGAAGAATCAAAACGAAGGCCCGCTTATTGCGGGCTTTCGTTTTAAGGCAATGCTAAGCGCAGCGTCAACCTAACTGCCAAAAAGGAATCTGTATGAGCGATACCCTACAGAAGATGGGCCTGCCTGAGAAGGAGCTTGACGACGAGACCCGACAGCGCGTCGAGAGCCTAATCAAAGAAGAAGAGGGCGACTCAAATTCTTACAAAGGCTGGCTCGGCATTGCGCTCACGCTTGTTGCTGTTGGGATGTCGCTCTTTCACCTGTATGCCGCGTATGCGATTGTGCCTGCGCAGGTCTTGCGTATGACCCATGTCACGCTCGTGCTTGTGTTTGTCTTCTTGACGTTTCCCATAGCACTGCGGTTTAAGAATCGCCTAATGGTCTGGGATATCGCCTTTGCTGGCCTAGCAATCGCAGCGTTTATCTATGCGATGCTGGGCGGAGATAAATTTACTGATCGAAACACCTTCCCCTTAACTACTGATGTTGTCTTTGGTGCAATTTTTATTCTATTGATTCTTGAAGCCCTCCGGCGCACTAATGGCCTGATTCTTCTATCCGTAACGATCTGTTTTCTTCTCTATGCGCTATTCGGAGACTCGCTTCCTGCCCCCTGGACCCACAAGGGCTACGACCTATCGCGGCTGGTTGGATTCATGTACATGACACTGGAGGGGGTTTTTGGAACAGCGGTTGATGTTTCATCAACGCTCATTATTCTTTTTACAATTTTTGGAGCATTCCTGCAGTTTAGCGGGGCAGGTAAATTCTTTATCGACTTCTCGTTTGCCGCCATGGGCGGCAGATCATCAAGCGTTGGCCGAACCGTTGTGTTGGCGTCCTTTCTCATGGGAGGGCCCTCAGGATCTGGGGTTGCGACCACCGTAACCGTAGGCTCTGTTGCCCACAATATGCTGATCAAGGCTGGCTATGAGCGCAACGCCGCGGGTGGTCTGTTGGCAGCCGGTGGTCTAGGCGCAATTATCTCGCCGCCTGTTCTCGGTGCAGCGGCATTTCTGATTGCCGAGTTTCTCAAGATCTCCTACCTCGATGTCTTGTTGATGGCAACGATTCCGACCTTCCTGTTTTATCTCGGCCTCTTTGTTATGGTCGAGATTGATACCCGTAAATACGGTATGTCGGGGCAGAAAACCGCGCTGGTTGAGACCGCCTGGCAGTTAACGAAGAAATATTGGTTTCATTTCTTTTCGCTGATCTCCATTGTTCTCTTTATGCTGATGGGGTTCTCGCCCGTGATGTCTGTCTTTTGGGCAACTGTTGCCGCCTTCGTGACCAGCTTTCTACGTAGGGATTCAGCAATGATTCCCTACGGGGCATTTACGCGTCAGGAGCCATTTCTAAAGAGCGTGTATCGCTCTAAGGTGATTACGGCCTTATCGGAGGGATTCACGCAGGTCTTATCGATAGCGGTCACCTGCGCGGGCGCTGGCCTAATCGTTGGCGTTGTCGTGCTGACCGGCCTTGGTTTAAAGTTCAGCGCAATTGTGATTGATTACGCGGGCGGCTCACCTCTGCTCACGGCGATTTATACTGGGCTAATCGTCTGGATTGTCGGTCTGGCCGTTCCCGTAACGGCCTCTTATATTATCTGTGCCGTAATTGCTGCCCCAGCACTCATCAAGCTCGGGGTGCCTGCTTTCGCAGCCCATATGTTCATTTTCTACTATGCCGTGCTGTCAGAGGTTTCGCCACCCACCGCACTCTCGCCATTTGCCGCTGCAGCAATCTGTAAAGGCAACCCCTATAAGACAACCTTCCAGAGCTGGAAATATGTAGCGCCGGCCATCTTAGTGCCGTTTATTTTTGTACTTGATCCATCCGGTGTTGCGCTTTTACTAATGGGGTCGACTAAAGCACTCGCTAACGCGAACTGGCTTGATATTGCATGGATCACCTTCACCGCCTCGGTTGGGATCATTGCATTGGCAGGCGGACTTCAGAATTGGTTCATTGTTAAAACCCACTTTATCGAGCGTTGGGTATTGATCGCAGCAGGTTTCGCGTTGACCTACCCTTCTGCGATTAGCGATATCGGCGGATTCGTTGGGTTTGGCCTAGTGATTCTCTGGCAACTGATTAAACGATCTCGCGCACAGCCTGCGCAATCGCCAGGCAGCTCGTAAGCCCCGGGGATTCCATCCCCATTAGATTGACTAAGCCCTCAAGTCCGTGCTCTTTTGGGCCCTGCACCAGATAATCAGCGGCGGGCTGATTGGGCCCCACCAGCTTGGGCCGCACGCCCGCATAACCCGGGGCAAGGGCGCAATCAGGGAGCCCAGGCCACCAGGTGCGCACGTCAGCCTCAAACCGTGTTAGTCGACTCTCGTCTACCTGATAACTGAAATGTCCCACAAGACCCTTACCCGCCTGCTCAGGCGTCGGCGACGGCATCCATTCTACGTCCGGACCAAAGCTGGCCTGTCCGCCAAGATCAATGGTGAGATGGGTCCCAAGTCCACCCGGCACAGGTACCGGATAGATCAATCGCGTAAATGGGCACCGGCCCATTAGCCTTGCGTAGTTACCCTTTGCAAAGAACATCTCAGGTATCAACTCAGGTCGTATTCCAACAATGCGGCGGGCTACAGCAATTGCATCTAATCCAGCACTATTAATTAGGATCTCAGAGGTGATGGTCTCGCCGAGTACTTCGCAGTGCCAACGCCCTCCCAGGTGCTGTGCAGACTGAAACCGACTCTCGACTGCAATCACAGCACCATGGGCCTGGGCATCTGCTAAGAGTGCATGCATGAGCGCATGGGCATCAATGATTCCCGTTGACGGCGAATACATGGCAAGATCGCAGCCAAGCGCCGGCTCAAGGCGCTGCGCCTCCTGCCCGCTGATAAGCTCTAGATCATCAACACCATTACTGCGCCCTGTGGCATATAAGGCTTCTAGCCGCGTTGCCTCGGCCTGCCTTGCAACGATCACCTTGCCAATGGGCTTATGGTCGATATGCCGGGCGCGCGCGTACTCATAGAGAAGATGACGCCCTCGGACACACCACTGGGCTTTCTTGGAGTCTGTCGGGTAATAGATTCCGGCGTGAATCACCCCAGAATTTCTTGAACTGGTCCCGGTTCCGTAGTGACGTTCCGCCTCGAGGATCACGACCTCTTTTCCGGCCATGGCGAACTCTCGGGCGATGGCCAGTCCAATCACCCCCGCACCAACGACAAGAACATCAACCGAATTCAATTAGAAAAATGCCTGTATCCCTGTTTGTGCACGGCCCAGAATGAGTGCATGGATATCGTGCGTGCCCTCATAGGTATTGACTACCTCAAGATTGACCATATGCCGCATGACTCCATACTCATCGTTAATACCATTTCCACCCAGCATATCGCGTGCAAGCCTGGCAATCTCGAGCGACTTGCCGCAGTTATTTCTCTTCACTATTGACGTGATCTCGACTGCGGCGGTGTGCTCGTCCTTCATTCGGCCAAGGCGCAGCGCCGCTTGAAGTCCAAGTGCGATCTCGGTCTGCATATCCGCGAGCTTTTTCTGAATCAGCTGGTTGGCCGCGAGGGGCTTACCAAACTGTTTCCGATCTAATGTGTATTGGCGAGAGGTGTGCCAGCAGAACTCAGCCGCCCCCATGACACCCCAGGAGATGCCGTAGCGTGCAGAATTTAGACATGTGAAAGGCCCCTTAAGGCCACGGATATCCGGAAATGCATTCTCTTCAGGAACAAACACATTGTCCATCATAATCATGCCCGTAATCGAGGTGCGTAGGCCGATCTTGCCGTGAATCACTGGCGCTGTTAGCCCCTTCATCCCCTTATCGAGGATGAACCCGCGGATCTGATCCTCATCATCCTTTGCCCAGACAACAAATACATCTGCAATGGGGCTATTTGAAATCCAGGTCTTAGACCCAGATAAGCAATAACCACCGGCGACCTTTTTCGCCCGGCTCGCCATTCCCGCAGGATCAGAACCAAAATCGGGCTCAGTCAGACCAAAGCAGCCGATCCATTCCCCCGACGCCAGAGACGGAAGATACTTCTGTCGTTGGGCCTCTGTACCAAATTCAAAAATTGGCAGCATCACCAGCGAGCTCTGCACACTCATCATCGAGCGATAGCCACTGTCAACACGCTCGACCTCACGGGCAATCAGGCCGTAGGCGACATAGTTCGTGCCCGCGCCACCATATTCGGTGGGGATATAGGCGCCTAACAAGCCCATCTCACCCATCTCCCGAAATACCCGCAGATCGGTTGATTCAGTGCGAAATGCATCGAGCACCCGGGGCTGAAGTTTCTCCTGCGCATAAGACCGAGCGGCATCCATAACCATCGTCTCGTCATCCGAGAGCTGCTGCGACAAGAGGAAGGGATCCTCCCAAGAAAACTTTGCTGCTGGCTTCAACATCAGGTTCTCCTATACGCTCGCGATCAGGCCACCATCGATACGAATCATGCTTCCGGTGATGTATCCCGCCTGCGCACTGGCCAAAAACGCTACCGTACACCCGAACTCCTCGGGGCGTCCATAACGGCCTACAGGGATTGTGGCCATACTTTCTTGGATCACCTGAGACACCGGCTTTGATTCTCGATTCGCACGCGACTCATCCAAGAACTGAACCCGATCTGTTGCAATTCGCCCAGGGAGCGCCATATTCACCGTAATCCCCTGCTTGGCTAACTCTTTAGAGAGGGTCTTAGACCATCCCACAAGCGTTGATCGGAGTGCATTTGAGAGCACCAGATTCGGAATAGGCGCAATAACCCCCGACGAGGCAATTGTGATGATTCTTCCCCACGTCTGAGCTTGCATGTCAGGCAAGACCGCATCCGTAATTGCGATTACGCTGGTCACCATCGACTGAAAACTTGTTGCCCAGACTTCGGGGGCTAGCCCACTTGCCGGGCCCGGCGCTGGCCCACCTGTGTTGTTGATGAGAATGCTGATGGGGCCCACCCGACTGCGAATCTCGGCCACGCGATCGCTGGCTATTGAAGGGTCCGCAATATCCCAAACACATACCGAGCTGGCACCCCCAGAGGACTCTATCTCCGCCTGCGTCTTCGCAAGCATCTCGGCCCGACGCCCTACCAGTACTGTATGAACACCCTCCGCGGCCAAGGCTTTTGCACTGGCAGCACCAAGGCCGCTACCGGCACCAATCACGATGGCGTTTTTTCCTCTTATTGCGAAATCCATTTTACTTCCCATTCGTTTCTAAGGACGCGGTCTAACCACAATGCACAGGCTAAGGTCTTACTATCGGTGACCTGACCCTGATAGATCGCTTTAAAAAAATCGTCTGGACTAATCATCACCAGCTCCATGCACTCACCCTGCTCTCGCGCCGATGGACCTGCTACTAACCCCTTAGCCATAAAAAGATGAATCGTCTCAGTGGAATAGGCGATCACCGGATGAACCTCACCGAGTACAGCCCAATCCCTCGCCCGATATCCCGTCTCCTCAGCTAGTTCACGCTGAGCAGCGACTAGAGGTTGCTCATGGGCATTTAATTTCCCTGCCGGAAACTCCAGAAAACTTCGATTCATCGCATATCGCCACTGACGCTCCATAACGAGGCGTCCATCGTCGAGCATCGGGACGATCGCTGCCGCCCCCGGATGAAGCGTGTATTCAAAGGACTGCTCATGGCCATCGGGTGCCCTCACCCAATCACGCTGGACATCAAGCAGCACACCCTTATAAAGCGACTCTCCCCGAAGCCGAACTTCTTCGAGCACTCCATGCGACTCGCAGGCGAGTCGATCCGGTCTTAAGTCTGGACTATCCGGCATGACACCGCTAGGCCGCAAGCGACATACGGACTGTGTAGAGACAGGCCGCCATTAAGGGGCCCGGTAGAATTCCAAGCAATAACACCGCAACCCCGTTAGCGGCGATCAATGATTGCACAGCAATACCGCAATCAAGGGGTGCGTCTAGCTTTGCACTATCAAAATACATGACCTTAATCAGGCGTAGATAATAGAAGGCACCGATCAGAGACGCCAAGACCGCATAGATTGCCAGCCCGATATGGCCCGCCTGAACAACAGATTCCAGAATCGAGAGCTTGGCGTAAAAACCCACAGTGGGCGGAATCCCTGCAAGAGAAAATACAAGCACTAGAAATACCGCAGCAAGCCAAGGATGGCGCTGACTCAACCCCTTGAGATCGTCAAGGGTCTCGCACTCGAATCCCTTCGACGAGGCCACCATCAAGACCCCGAACGACCCAAGCGTCGTGATGACATAGGTCACCACATAAAATAGTGCTGCAGCATAGGCATCCACCGCACCTGAAGTATTGTTTTCCACCACACCAGAGACAAATGCAAGCAGCATGAACCCCATATGCGCAATCGTTGAGTAGGCCAACAACCGCTTTACATTTGTTTGCATAATCGCGATCAGGTTGCCCACCGCAAGCGACAATACCGCAAGAATCATTAACATCTGCTGCCAATCCGCAGCCACACCGAGTAGCCCTGAGACCAAGAGCCGAATCACAATCGCAAACGCAGCGAACTTAGGGGCAGCGCCAATTAGCAAGGTCATGGCTGTTGGGGCCCCCTGATAGACATCGGGAACCCACATATGAAACGGCACAACGCCCAACTTAAAGGCAAGGCCAGCAACCAGAAACACAGTACCGAACACCATGATGAGACGATCGGCCTGCCCCGAGACGAGCTTGTCTGCGATTAAGGGAAGGTCAAGAGTGCCCGTTGCGCCGTAGACCATCGACATACCGTAGAGGAGAAATCCAGAGGCAAGCGCTCCCAGAACAAAGTATTTCATCGCTGCCTCTGTCGATAAGGAGTGCTGACGACGAAGGGCAACCAGTGCGTATAACGCCAGCGACAGCAACTCGATACCGAGGTAGACCGTAAGAAAATTATTTGCCGAGATCATCACAAACTGACCCAGAAGGGCAAACAAGGCGAGCATATGAAATTCACCGCTAGGGATATCGCGATCCCGAATATAGTGACGTGCGTAAGCTAGGGTGATCGCAACCGCGATTGATGCCGATCCTTTCAGAAAGGCCGACAAAGAATCAGCAACGACCAGCCCGTTCATCGCAATGATGGTCTGGGTGTCCACAGCCGCACCGAGCTGCCAGAGCCCAATCAGGAGCAAGCCCCCGACGCAGACCAGATGGACCCATCGTTGGGGGTTCGATCGGCCAAACAGATCAATGAGCAGGGCTGTACTGAGCAAGAGAAATAAAACAATCTCAGGGAGTGCAGCTGTAATTTTTAACGATTCAAAGGTCATCGGCGAGATCTCGGTCGGGCTTAGGGCGTTGGCAACTTCGGGGTGGCGACATGCTGAAGTAAGCCATCAACCGAGAGCTGCATGGCGTCAATAAAGGGGGCCGGCCAAACACCCATAAGAAGTACAAAAAATGCGAGTGCGATCAGCATCCAGAACTCACGATTATTCACATCTCGCAGCTCTGCGACATGATCATTTGCGATCTCGCCAAAAATCACTCGCTTCACCATCCAAAGAGAATAGGCTGCGCCCAGAATCAGCGTTGTTGCTGCTAAAAGACCGATCCAGAAGTTGTAGGCTACCGCACCCAGAATCACCATAAACTCGCCAACGAAGCCACTCGTGGCAGGTAGACCACTATTGGCCATCGCGAAAAATACAAACAAGGCTGCGAACTTCGGCATTCGATTCACGACACCGCCGTAATCGGCGATCTGACGAGAATGCATTCGGTCATAAAGCACACCAATGCACAGAAACATTGCCCCTGAGATAAACCCGTGGGAAATCATCTGAACAATCCCACCCTGTACGCCGAGAGCATTAAACATGAAAAAACCGAGTGTCACGAAGCCCATATGGGCAATCGATGAATAGGCAACCAACTTCTTCATGTCAGCCTGGACCAGCGCAACAAATCCAATATAAACCACCGCAATAAGAGAGAGCGTGATCATCAGCGTATCGAGCTCTCGTGAGGCGTCCGGCGCAATCGGCAGCGAGAATCGTAGGAACCCGTAGGCGCCGAGCTTTAACATAATTGCCGCAAGCACCACGGAGCCCCCGGTAGGCGCCTCAACGTGGGCATCGGGCAGCCAGGTGTGCACCGGCCACATTGGCACCTTCACGGCAAACGCCATCAGAAATGCGATGAAAATATAGATCTGGACATCGAGGGATAACGGCGTCTTGTGCCAGACCAAGACATCAAAAGAACCCGACTTCATGTACAACACAACAATCGCGACTAAGGTGAGGAGCGACCCCAACAGGGTGTACAAAAAGAACTTAAATGCTGCATAGACCCGATTGTTGCCGCCCCACATGCCGATAATCAGGTACATCGGGATCAGCGTTGCCTCAAAGAACACGTAGAACAGGATTCCATCAAGGGCGCAAAATACGCCAATCATGAGCCCGCTTAAAATCAAGAAAGATCCCATGTACTGGGCCACACGATCCTGAATCACCTCCCAACCCGCAACCACGACAAAGACGGTAATTAGCGCAGTCAAGGGAATAAACCACATTGAGAGCCCGTCTATCCCCAATGCGTAATGAATCTGAAAGCCCTCGATCCAGACGGCTTTTTCTGTAAATTGCATCCCGCTCTTGGCATTATCAAAGCCGCTCACAATCGGGAGTGTCGCGAGAAAGCAGACAACCGCCCCGGCAATTGCCAGCTGTCGAATACTTGAATCAGACAGGCGTCGTCCGGCGAGCACCAGCGACAATCCGATCAAGATCGGCAGCCAGATCGCAACGGAGAGGATTGGGAAGGCACTTGTCATCATCTCACCATCGGCGCAGAGTTCATGACCGGAGCAAACCACCACAGCATCAAAGCGACTCCTAGAATCATCGCAATCGCATAGTGATAGAGATATCCAGTCTGTCCAATCCGCATAATCGAGGCGATCGCTCCCACGACTCGGGCGCTGCCATTGACAAAAAAGCCATCGATAAGACTCTGATCGGCCCGCTTCCACAACTGACCGCCTAACAAACGAGCCCCACCAGCGAAAACAAACTCATTGATTCGGTCCATGAAGTATTTCTGCTCCAACACATGATGAACCAATGGCAAGCGCGCGAGAATCTGCGCCGGAATGGAGGGCGCAACAATATAGAAAATATAGGCAGTGACCACGCCTGCGAGCGCCAGCCAGAATGGCCAGGTCTGTACCGCATGTAATGCCAGCCCAAACCATCCCGTGAAATGCCGGGCAATCTCAGCCATTGCAGGATGCGCCGGGTCAACCCTAATGACTCCTTTGAAATAATCACCAAAAAGCATTGGGCCGATCGCGATAGCCCCGAGAACAACTGAGGGGATCGCTAGCGCAATCAAGGGGCCCGTCACGACCCAGGGCGACTCGTGAGGCTCATGGTGATCCCTGTGGGTCTCTCCATGACTGGCATGGGTGTGCGCGACAGGTGCCTGATCCCAGCGGGGCCTGCCGTGAAAGACAAGGAAGAACATCCGGAAGGAATAAAAGGCCGTCACGAAGACGCCAAGCAATAGCATGAGATACACCAATGGCGCGGCCGAGAGGTTGGAGGCTCGAACCGCCTCAATGATCATGTCTTTCGAGTAAAAACCTGAAAAAAATGGTGCGCCAATTAACGCCAGAGAGCCCAGTAAGGATACTGCCCAGGTGATCGGCATTCTGCGCCACAGTCCACCCATATAGCGAATATCCTGCTGGTGGTGCATTCCAATAATTACAGACCCCGCCGCAAGGAATAATAGGGCCTTAAAAAACGCGTGCGTCATTAGATGAAAGAAAGCGACCGAATAGGCCGATACCCCAAGCGCAACCGTCATGTAGCCGAGTTGAGAGAGGGTGGAGTACGCCACGACCCGCTTGATGTCATTCTGGATAATTCCCAAAAAGCCCATGAATAAGGCCGTGATTGCGCCGATAATCAAGACAAAGGTGAGCGCAATGTCGCTTAACTCGAATAATGGTGACATTCGGGCCACCATAAAAATACCTGCAGTGACCATCGTTGCCGCGTGAATCAAGGCCGAGATCGGCGTCGGGCCTTCCATCGAGTCTGGCAGCCAGACATGCAACGGAAATTGCGCGGATTTACCCATCGCGCCAATAAATAGACAGATACACGCAACCGCCAGCAGGGGCCACTCAAGGCCCGGAATCAGGCTAATCGATTTAGCCGCCAAATCAGGAGCCCGCGTAAAGACCTGGGCGTAGTCCAGAGTTCCGGCGTAAGCCAGCACCAGGCCGATACCGAGGATAAAACCAAAATCGCCCACCCGATTAACAAGGAAGGCCTTCAGGTTGGCGTGAATTGCCGTAGGCCGTGTGTACCAAAATCCAATGAGCAGATAGGAGACCAGGCCAACTGCTTCCCAGCCGAAAAATAGCTGTAGAAAATTATTGCTCATGATTAGCATGAGCATTGAGAATGTAAATAGCGAGATATAGCTAAAGAATCGCTGATAGCCCGGGTCGTCGTGCATATACCCAATCGTGTAGATGTGCACCGCCAGAGAGACCGATGTCACGACCACCATCATCGTTGCCGAGAGCGTATCGATCAGAAAGCCAACCTCAAGCCGCATAGTGCCAATCGTCGCCCAGGTATAGATCGCGCCATTAAATGTATTGCCCGACAACACATCCGCAAGGATTACCAGTGAGGCCAGTAGCGCAACGGTTACCCCAGTAATTGCAACACGGTGTGCGTTCACCCGGCCAATCGCGCGGCCAAAAAAGCCAGCAACAATAGCCCCTAGCAATGGCGCAATCGGCACTAGTAGATAGAGAAGCGTCATCTCAGAAGCCCCGCATTGGGATATCGGTCAGCCTTTAAGTTCATCGAGTTCCTCGACCTCTACGGTATTTAAGTTCCTAAACAACACCACCAGAATTGCAAGACCGATTGCAGATTCCGCCGCCGCCACCGTTAGGATAAAGAAGACAAAGATCTGTCCGGAAGCATCACCGAGATAATGGGAAAACGCGATGAAATTCATATTCACCGCAAGCAACATCAATTCGATTGCCATCAAGAGCACAATCAGGTTCTTACGGTTCATAAAAATCCCAATCACGCTAAGCGCAAAGAGAATTGCGCCGAGGGTTAGAAAGTGGGCCAGCGTCAGCATCCCTACCCCCCCTCTTTCGGACTGGCGTCACCTGCAGGCGTTGTCCGACTCACCGAGGGCATCGATACCAGTCGTACCCGATCCTTTGCACTGACCCGGACCTGATCGGACGGGTTCTGGTGTTTTGAATCCTTCCGTCTTCTTAACGTTAGCGAAATCGCAGCAACGATTGCGACCAATAAAATAACGGCGGCAATCTGAAAGGCATAGACGTACTCGGTGTAGATGAGTCGCCCCAGAGCCCGGGTGTTGTCATAGCCTGCGGGCAATGGCGCTACCGCAGACTGCGGCACGTTAAAGCTTCTAATTAAGACCGCAGCCATTTCAAAAATAATCAGCCCCCCCACGGGCGCGGCAACCCTGAGATTGGCCCAGAAACCCTGGCGAATCCTCTCGAGATCAAAATCAATCATCATGACTACAAACAGAAAGAGAACCATCACCGCGCCGACATACACCAATACCAGAGTGATGGCTAGAAACTCCGCCTGCAACAGAATCCAGATCGATGCGGCGCTAAAGAAACTGAGCACGAGATATAAGACGGCATGCACTGGATTTTTCGCCGTGATGACACGGATTGCTGCAAAGACCAAGATCGCTGCAAACGCATAGAAAAGGGTGAGGTTGAGCTCAAACATGGTGGCTTATCGTTCGGAGTATTGGCATCGCTGGCTTAACGGTACTTCGCGTCGACTGCTCGCGCCTGAGCGATCTCGTTTTCGTAGCGATCACCAACCGCAAGCAACATCTCCTTTGTAAAGTACAGGTCGCCACGCTTTTCACCGTGATATTCGTGGATGTGGGTTTCAACGATTGAATCAACCGGACAGCTCTCTTCGCAGAATCCACAGAAAATACACTTCGTTAGATCAATGTCGTATCGGGTGGTACGGCGGGTTCCGTCGGCCCGGACATCCGACTCGATCGTGATGGCCTGTGCGGGACAAACCGCTTCACAGAGTTTGCAGGCGATACAACGCTCTTCCCCGTTTGGATAACGGCGCAGGGCGTGTAAACCGCGGAACCGAGGCGACATGGGTGTCTTCTCCTCTGGATACTGAACGGTAATCTTTCGAGCAAAGAGATACTTTCCCGTCAGGGCCATGCCCCTTAAGAGTTCCAGCAAGAGGAAGGATCGAAAGAAATTAATTAGGTTCATTGAGTCTCTCTGTTCACCAACGCGTCCAGGGTGTCTGCATCCACAGCCCAATTAACACCAGCCAGACCAAGGTGACCGGAATGAATATCTTCCAACCGAGACGCATGATCTGGTCGTAGCGATACCGGGGGAAGGAGGCGCGCATCCAGATAAACATGCTCACCAAGACAAACGCCTTCAGGCCTAACCAGATCCACCCCGGGATAAAATCAAGAAAGGCAACAGGCGCATCCCAACCCCCTAGAAACATGATTGCCCCAAGTACAGACAGGAGAATCATGTTGGCATACTCGGCCAAGAAGAAGACCGCAAACGCCATACCCGAGTACTCCACCATATGGCCCGCAACAATCTCGGATTCACCCTCGACAACATCAAAGGGGTGTCGATTTGTCTCCGCCACGCTAGAAATAAAATAGACAACAAACACCGGCAACAACGGCAGCCAGTTCCAAGACAAGAAATTTAATCCCCAGTGATCTGCGAATAGGCCCGTCTGTTGACCAGCAACAATCGCGGTGAGGTTCAGACTACCCGAGACCATCAAGACCGAAACTAAGGCAAACCCAATCGCGAGTTCATAGGAGACCATCTGCGCCGACGCGCGCATCGCCGCGAGAAACGCATACTTCGAATTTGAGGCCCACCCTGCAAGAATGACGCCATAAACCTCTAGCGATGTAATGGCCAGTAAGAGCAAGAGCCCTGCATTGATATTGGCCAAGACCACATCAGGGCCAAAGGGAATCACCGCCCATGCCGCCATGGCAGGCATGATCGTCATAATGGGGCCGAGAATGTAGAGGCCTTTGCTGGCCTGAGAGGGCATGATGATTTCTTTGGTCATCAGCTTTAACGCATCCGCAATCGGCTGAAGCAGACCAAATGGCCCAACGCGGTTAGGGCCTAGCCGAATATGCATCCAGCCGATCA
>JACCDY011049526.1_pt1 | contig 39574 bp, 34 predicted proteins | sample 7446391 | NCBI WGS metagenome assembly JACCDY01 (sample SAMN15323451, study PRJNA562643) | freshwater metagenome | isolation source: river surface water | place: USA:Blue River Watershed | collected 2017-08-18
AATAAATAGAGGGGCGACGTAGTCGTCCCATTAGACGGCGTTGCGGTCGCCTAACCGCCTACTCACTACGAAGGATTTTAATAATAGCAAGAAGAACATATTCCCACAGCAAAGGAATACGATACGAAGGAATAATCTGCCAGCCGCCTCCTCCTTCAGCGAAGGCCAAAATACGGAACAGTTCCACTTTCTTGGCCGCTGGAAGACTGGAAGCCTTAATAGTTTCTGTCCAATATTCAATCATCTCACACCACCGAAGATTTCTCTGAAGACCGAAGTAGATCCAATTTCTTATTGCAGGTATATCCGCTACTGTCCATGCTTTCGTGTTCCATGCTTCTAATGTCTGTTTGAACCAGAGTTCCCATCCTGGAATTGGTCCATTAGAGCGTGGAAGACTCTTATATAAATAATTTGTCTCAGTCGGCATATAGATTTCCACAAAATGATCCGCTAAACGGTATGGAAGTGGATACTGACTTGTGAAGAAGATCCGAAGACAATTGCTATATTGTTCTATCTTTTCTTGTAAATAGATAATTGATTCCTCGGATAGAAGATGAGCGTGATAGAAGACGAAGAAATGGTAGTTTGATTTACTCAAAACATAGGATGATCCCTGAAAATTCTTGAAAATTGTATAGATATAATTCTTGTCCTGAAGAGACATACGTGCCACATCGTATCCTTGATGAATAGCACTAACCTCAAATGGAAAAGACTTTCCATCTGGACTTGGACCATCCTCCGCCGCAGCCTTCGTTGCAGGTCGCTTCTCATCATCATCGTCATCCGAATCTGAATCAGCTGCGCCAGTTGCAGAATTACTCACAGTATTTAATAGCTTTCCCATCAAATATTTCGTCTTCACATTAAACGGCACACCCTCCTTCGTTGCATATGATCTCAAATAGGCATTTAAAGCAGTTGCTTTACCGGTTCCATGACCACCAATATAACATAGATTGACTACCATGGATCTTCCTCTTAATCAAATAAAAATAAACAGTGCTTAAATTCTAAACACACGTGATAATTAAGTCATTAGAGCCGATAAAATGCTTGATATTGCAGTTCCATCAATATTTTTAGATGTAAATAAGATTCATATGCTTTCTTTTCAGAAAAAAGGTAAATATCCTCCTATGGCTGAACTTCGCTATGAATCTTCATTGATTGAAAATAAATATATGAATTGTACTATTTTGACCCCTGAACTAATTATTGAAGACTGGAATAACATGAAGGGTCGTCTTCGCCTTAGTTGTGAAGGCAATAGTCAATTTGCTGCGAAGATTGCAGCAATTCAAGATTATTTAATTAATACAATTGCAAATCATCAGGAATTACTTTTTGGTGAAGTCCAATTTACAGAAGAAGATATCAATATGAATTTTAGAAGACTCTATGATAGTGGCGGTCCTGGTGAAAATTCAATGACATGTTATATATCACCTCATCATCTTTTCCCTTTATATGAAAAAGGTGATAGGGTTGCGTATGAGAATTTTAATAGTAGTTTGGAAGTAGGACGATCTATTCGTCTTATTATTCATATGCAGGGAGTAAGCCATTTACCTGGAGATATTTTCAGAATTCAACATCAAATCCTAGGAGCATATCTGGTTGGCCATTAACTGACCTGTTTATCAATGCTGGCTATACAGAGACTCAGAGAAGCAATTGCCATTGCAAATATAGCTGCCGTAATTGCAAAATAGACCACATATTCTGGATTGCGGCTGAAATAGACCCAAGATCCTATTGCAAGGAAAAGCATTGAAAATAGAACAACAGGGGCAGTTATACCAACATATTTTCTGATCTGCTGATTTGAATCTGGCGTACCCACACTACTAGTAAGTATGATAGTAGTTATTAATGGTGCTGTGAAGCCAATAAATATAGCGAAATGTGGTAAATATGTCTTAATATTTTGCCATGCTGATTCTGAATCACTCATATCTGTTATTATTCTATAATTTTACTTACTAATCAACCCGGGTTTCATTGGATTTTTAAGACCAAACATACTAACTGTGCCGAGGGCTTTTTGAACATTTCCTAAAACTTTTGGTGTAACAGTAGTTGCCTCATATCCAATATAACGACTTGATGGAGTAATAAATATCATTACTAACATATATATAAATGATCCAATAAGCATGATTGGAAATATGATATTATATAGTTTTGATGCAGAAAATTTAGGGGGATTATAAGGTATTTCTGTATTTTGTGCAAAGGACAGTTCGCTCATTCCTAAAATATAGTCAGAATAGTAGATATGGCTGCCAGAAAAACAAGAAAATACCGCTTGCGGCTGCAGCGAATAAGAGGTGGCTCTATTGCAGGCAATAATAGAAGAATTAAATGGACATATAAACGTCCCGATTCAATTCCCTATGAAGAGATTCTTGGAAAACGTGGCTGTCGTCCAGGTAACTTAGGAAGTGAAGACTCTTGTTTACCAGTGGAAGAACTTCAAAATATTGCAAAGAAATTGCAGGTTGGCACAGCCAACACCATCAGTAAACGTTCCGATCTGTGTAATGCTATAGGCTGTGAAGAAGATACAGATAAGGAACTTCTGAAGAAACTTGATAATGAAGAACGAAAGGAATTAGAAAAGAAATATTTTAGACCATCAGCACCGGAAGAATGGAATAATGATCCCGATGCATGGCTTGATAATCATTCAATTGAAGCAGTTCTCAAACAATATGAAGAATCTGATCCCACATTCAAATCACTCGGTGCTGTTCCCATTGATTTTGCCGCTCCAAGCCCATATGGCTCCAAAGACCAATGCCTTCTACCTGAATTTTGCCGCTTGGACTTAAAGAAACTTGCTGCTGAAGGTAAAACCGGTGTTGGTGCAGTATTCAATCTTGATCCCCATTTCAAAGATGGAAGCCACTGGGTTGCATTATATATTAATGTCAAAGAACCAGGATGTTATTACTTTGATTCATATGGAATGAAGCCACCGAAGCAGATCAAACTTTTGATGGAAACTATATGGTCACAGAATCATGGCTGTAAAATGGCTTATAATGGACGTCGTTTCCAATATTCAAAGAGTGAATGTGGTATGTATTCCATGTTCTTCATAACCTGTATGCATTATGGTGTTCCCTTCAAGAAATTTGTTCATCATCGTGTGAAAGATAATGTAATGTTATTCTTGCGCTCATGGTTATTTAATACTCCATAGGATGCGTGAGAACTTAATATCATTCTGATAACATCATATAGATATAGGACAAATGGACAAACGGCAGATGTTTTTTTCTGGACGAAACAAGTCCATTATATACAATAATGTTGCACAGGCAGCTGGTGTACAACTATCAGAAAATCAGTCCAAAAAACTGGATAAGATGATTGGACATTATATGCGCGAAGTATGGACAGCCAAAAATGGACAGCCTATTCCTCTTTTAAACAGTGAAGTAACAAATGCAACTAAGCAACAATTTATAAATAGTCTTGCAGTTGGACGCGCTCCGGCTGCACAGGCTTCAAGCACTCAGGCTTCAAGCAATCAGGCTCCTGTACAGCAGCCTAGACTCCAGCCGAAACAAATGGGCACTTTGATTGAAGATCTTAATTTGGGATCCGCATCACGCCCCATTCAAGGTCCTGCCATATTCCAAGATACTACGAAGACACTGGAAGAACTTCACAAAGAACGCCAAGGAATTCAGCCTGAAAGACCACCTATTCCTGATTTCCGTATTACTAGCGAAGAGGAAGATGGTCCTAGCCCATTAGAACTCTATGAAATGGCAAAGAAATCACGTGAGGCCGAAGAAGCATCTAGACCACCACCAACCACTAATTCCATTGAATTACCCAATTCATCCTATGGATCTGTTCCCACCTCTGGAGATGTTTTCCGCCAAATCCTTGGACCAGATGTTAGCTCTGCTAACATGCAGCCATTACCACCCCCTATAAAAACCAAAAAACGTGTTGAATTTGAACCACCTATGCCACCTCCACGTGTTCCTATGCCCATGACTATTGATGCTCCTATACAACCTTCTGCCAAACAGCTAACACTATTACGTCAAGATAACATTCAACAATACAAAGAAGTTGAACAAAATCTCTTTGTTAATTCCATTGATCGTGATTGGACAAAAGATTCACTCTTTGATTGGAATCGCTACAACTTTACCATTAATTTTGACCCTTCCGCAGCATCACAAACTAACAATCTCACTCCCTTTAGTCAAAAGAAATTCAAAGATATTATTCGCATTCAACTCATTAAAGTCATCGTTCCTCGTGAAACTCTAAGCACATTAGTGACAAGAACAGCAGTTAATACACCTGCAACCACTAGTCAATTCAATGTCCTTGCATATCCATCTGTTGTCGTTCGTATTCCAGAATTAAATGGTAACAACTACGGAACTAATGACAGTATAAATAATGCATTTGGTCTTATTCACTATGATGCTCAATGGACTAGTGATCCAGTTGGGGCAGCTGCAGTAATTTCTTCTGGAATAACAACCTCTAATGGATATGTAAGTTTAATTCCAAAATTCTTGAATTGTCAGCGTACATATGAACCCACACCTCTTGCAACTCTATCAAAATTAACTCTGCGCCTTGAACAACCATTCAATGCAAATCTTCTGAGCAGCACTTCCGACGTATTAGCTATTCGTGGTTTTTCTCTTGGATCTGATGTAGGAACTTCTATTTATAGAACTGCAGCCCCATCTAGCTATATTTTTATTCAGACTTCCACTTATTTCTCCAAGTTTCTATGGGAATCTGGTGATCTTCTGTTCTTCAAGAATGTCGCAGCAACCACTACAGGTGCTGCAGCTGCAACAGTGAGCTCAATCAATGCTCTTAGTGAATTTATTAATAGACCAGAAGGACACAATATAATTGCGATTGGTGTTAAATCTGGAGCATGGTCAGCTGGTGTAACTGATGGTGGTAATGCAGTAGGATATGCAAATGTAATTATCATTGAAAATAAACTGGCAGCAGACGCTACAACTGGCTCAACTACTCCTTATAGCTGGGGCACAGAAACAAATATTACAACCGCACTTTCAGATGTAGCAACAACGTTTACAGGTAATACAATTAATGCATCACATCAAGTACAGGCTGTATTCCGTATAGTCACACGTGAATATGATCCGGCTGCGAAATTAAGACCAGATAATTTGAATTAAGTGCATTAAGTAGATATGTTCCGTGATTCTGGACTTGTACAAAGAGATTTACAGGCAGAAGTTCAGGCTAGAATAAATCCAGTCATGAATGTTGTAGATATTAATAAGACTATTAGTGTCGCAGATCCAGCAAATTTAAATAAAAAAATACGTGCAGCTACAAATCAGATTGATATTCGTGGATCACAAGGACTTAATGCATATCAAGTTCGCCCTGCAGATAATATTAATCAGATTCCCAATCTAGGTCCAAATAATATTTTGCGCATAGAACGAACATGTGAAGCTATTAAATCTGCCGACTGTAATGCATTCAAAAATCCTGAATTTGCTGCAAATTGTATGATTACTCATTCACCTGGGATGGATAGCCAAGGTAAGGCGCACATTGGCGGTATATTGCTCGGAGAAGCGGATCGTCTTTTACAAATGCGTATGCCGACCAATAGAAATGCATTATACCCTGATTTTGAAAGCACTAGTTTGGGTGCAAAAGCTGCACCCGGTAAAAATTCTTCCACATATGATCAATGTATTGCAATGGAAGAGAAACTTCGTTGTGAAGAACAACAAAATTTTGGTATTCCTAATTGCGCAATCTGTCAAGATGGACAAGGTACATGGTCTCGGATTCCACCTTCAAGTGTTAAACTTGCACCTAAACTAGTTCTAGTTGGTTATGGAACTGCAACTGTTGCTGGAACAACTGTTCAGTTGTCATCTACGCCGACTACCGTTAATCTACCAGCAGATTCTGAAGGCAATACATATCCTATCATAGTACGTCAAGATCAACAACCTGCTATTGGTGGTTATTTAGCTGCAGATATGACAACTGGGCCTTTTACAACTGATATATCACTTCTAACAAAAGATTTATCTAAAGATATTCTTGCAGATACATTTGACACAATAAATGGTAATCAAATAATTATAATGAGATCAATTAAAGATAAAACAATTACAATTAATGTATTTATTCCTTTCTCTTTTTATAACTTTGAATCATGCCCTGGAAGCCCCTTTTCCACTAAAGAAATATCTTTAAAATATTTACAATCAGATCCATGCTATAATCCGAATAAACCTGGACAACACTCGTTAGCATGTTTGCAAGGTAAATTTATACAGGCGGGTTGTACAACTTCCGGCGAAGCCTATCCAACTAATGAAGAAACTGCTACAAAGTTACGATATGTTAATGGACAGGCACAAACTCTCGCACAAGTCGCTAATCGTATTGGCATCATGAGCAAAGAGGCATCAACAGGTCAACGCAATAACCGCCAAATGCCTATCCCTGAATGGGATGCAGTTAGTCGTGCATGTACTGGTAAACCGATTACTGGGCCTTGTTCAGGTTTTAGCGCTGATTCTGGACCTTTGAGTGATGAATGTATTCAATATCTCTTTGAAAATCATGGTGCAACAAAAGATGAGGGTCCAACATATACTAGTGGCACACAAGTTCAGAGCGCAAATCCAGCAGGACAATTCTGCACTAGAGAGGGGCTAAAAGCACCTTATACTGCAGCTAGTTTGGAAGAGGCCCGTGCTAAAGGTGGTATTGATGGTGTAAAAAAATACTTTGATGATATGCAAAAGATGGCGCTTAATAATTCATTAAGTGATGCTGAACGGAAACAAGCTGTTCAAAACTGCTATGGAATTAATTTTGCTGCACCACGTGATCTTGGCACCAACGCAAATCCACTTGCAGTCCCTCAAGTCAATATTTCTATTCAACCAGCAAATACAAATAATTATTTACGTCACTCTAATTTCCTAATGTGGAATCAACCATCAAATGGATCAGATCTGTTCAAAAATGATGCTACATTTAAATTAAGACCACCTCTTTGTGGAAAACCAGGATACGCAAGTATGGAAGCTGTTAATTTTCCAGATTATTATATGATTAATGGCCCTGGAGCTCGTGCAAAAATAGAAAAACGTGAACAAAGTCTTGAATTTAATGATAGAGCATGTTGGAAAATTGGTCAAAAAACGCCAGGGGGTACTATGAATGTTTTTGATATATATGAAGAAGATGTAACAACTGGTTGTGGTCTTCCTGGCTTCATGTCTTTTGAAAGTAAGTATACAAATGGCGCATTTTTACGCGCAGCTCCTGGCGGTGCTGTTGATCTATTTGTCCCTCGCTCCGATGATGATCGTAAGGCGGCATGCTTCAAACCAGTACCAGGATTAATTCAAAAATAAATAATCCGGATTTTTATATAAAATATTGAGAATATATCAATATTATATTATTTGACAATATAATATAGATATGGCATCAGCTCCTGATTTCCGGCAAACAGTAGGGGATTTACTAACATATGTATATCCTAATTTTATCAGCAGCACACCTGCAGGTGAAAAGATTGCTACAGCCAATGAGGAAATAGCTCAAGGTTTGAATCGTGCAATTGCTGGTAATGTTGGTGGTAAATATGTAAAAACTGTTGTCCCTGATATTGATAAATTATTCAAACATGTCGGTACATCACCTGAATTACTTGCAATGCAAGAGAACTGTCAAGCCTCTGATATTGATACAGCCGCCGCTGGCGTTAATCCACGTGCGAAATATCGTTGTGGCTGGCTCTATAAACGTGATCCTTCTTCTATTGTTCCTAAAATCAGTCAAGGATGGCTAGGTACTGAGGAAGGTCCCCTTGATATCTTTGATAAGAAACCTGAAGGGCATTGGTACTGGGACCTGGAAGAGGCCAAGAAAGCTATACTTATGGATCGCTGTAGTAATATTCGTAATTGTGGAGATTTAGCATCTCCCATTTTATCTCAATCATGTGGTTATTGTAAAGTCAGCAAACGCGGTGTCGCAATAGGTCCTACAGGACAACCATTATATCCTGCAGATATTGGACAGAATTGTGCACCCGATCAAATCGTACGACGCCCAGATCAATGTCCTCCACCAGCACCGCCGCGAATTGATCCTGTAACACGCCAAGTTATACCTTCGCCTGTATCTGTATGCACACGGCTACCCAATGGACGTCTTGCACAAGACTGTCTATTACAACAAGTGCGCATGGCCGGTTGTGCAGACACTGGTTCTCTATCTATGGCTCTAAAAGCAAATAAAAATCCACAAGATTCCTTAGCCACTTTGAAGACCAATAATGCATATAAGGTCTATCAGGATCGCAGCCCTACAAAACTCAGTGAAATGATGCTTAGTCAAGGTACTATAGGCGTAGAGGTTGCCTTACAAGACTTTACAGCACTTGCTAATCTTAGTCGCTCTACTGCTCAACGAGATACTGCTCTAGGAAAAGCCGCATTTGATCTCTGTACAACTGCTGGTACAATTGACACATTTGACTTCTGTACTGAGATCGCAGATTCTTCGCCTCCTCCATATGGTCTTGATTGTCTACAGAAGGAATTCAAAAAGGCCGGCGGTATTCCTGCAGGCACCATGTATCCAAAACAACAAACTATGCAAATGTATAATGGAATTCCTTCATGGCGAGCCGTTAAAGAATTTATTCGTACTTTAGCACAACAAACTCGCTCTACTGACATTAGTGTTCAAGAGAAGGCTTTAATGGAATTCCTCGGTATTCGCCGTGAAACTTTGTTAGAACCCACAGTGCCTAAGATTAATGCATATGAAATCTATAATTTCAGGGCACATACAAATGATAATGCTATTTTTATGGGACGTGTTTTCTCTAATGGAGAAGATGGATTCCCTGTTATTAGTAATCTATCTCAACTACCTGCTGGTGCTGGACCCAAAAATAGTGCATTTGTTATTGTCAGTGACTTACGTCCTGGAAAACCTACACCAGTACAGTTTACATTCCCTGTTGCTATTAGTAATGGAGTCAGTATGACTATTAATGGTGATAGAGAACGCATGGCAGAGCGTAATGCCGATAAGCCAGCTGATTATCGTCGTGATTTCCCACATGGAAAAGATATGGCCACTAATAGCGCATGTACATCGCTGGCAGCAGCAGGACGCAATTTTATGAAGATTTACTATAATAATCCTCTTGGTGCAGCAGCGGAATTCCAGGTACAGGTTCGTGATTGCGGCACTGGCCCTCAGGCACAGACAAAGAAACTTCCAGGATCTTGGATTGCATTGTCACAGGAAATAAAAGCACCAGTTCTATCCTTTGAAGTACGAAGCAGAGACTACAGGGCCCAAGGCCCCAAACTTGGACTTCATGAATATCGTATGCCAGAGTTCTTCATTGTTGATAATTCTTCCGTCTTTGTGGAAGATCGTCCTAGTAACTTGAATGGTGTTCCTAATAGAATGCGCTATGTAACTTTGGAAAGTACTGAATCAAAACTGGAAGTCAATAAGCTGATGCATGTAGATTCATGGACTGCTCTAACACTCTGTTTCCGCGTAAATCGCCCCAATAAGGTTGCGGAAGAATCAGTAATGGCATATCGTCTTGGCAATCTCCGTGTTGTCAATAAAGCGGATGGAACTACTATTGTAGAAGTCAAGGGACAGCCTCTCATTACAGCTCGCTTGAAGGTCGGTGAATGGTATGTGCTTTACTTAGAGAAGACAAATACTGCAGGATTCTGGAGTAACTTCATTGCTGGTGGAATCTTCAGTGCTGACTTCGTTGCAGGCAACTCTTCAGCGCCAAATTTTGCCGGCTCAAGAACTTTCTCTGAAAATCATCCCATCTGTCCTGGAGGCATGGGCATCTTCAGCTTTGGTAAAGATGCAGCTGGTCCAGTTAGTGCTGGTATTTCTATTGCATGGTTCCGTTTCTATGATCATGTGCTCAAAGGTGATGATCTTAGAAAAGACTTGAATAATAAATGGATCCGTGATTGGGAACCTAAATAAACTATTGTAGATATTATAATTATCCATATAGTTTATTTTTTTCTTAGCGCAGCAGCTTAGCGCAGCAGCTTAGCACAGCAGCTTAGCGCAGCAGCTTAGCGCAGCAGCTTAGCCTTAAATGCACCTGTCACAGCATCTTTCTTGGCACGAATAAGAGGTGTTTGTAACTTTCTATCAAGTTCATCATATCCAAGGAACATATTTGGATCAGCAGATTCAGGATCTCTATCTAAAATATAGGTTTTTCCTTGGAATGAAATGGTTGGACGTACTTTCATGTTGCCCAAATCTTCTGACCCTTGAGCAGCACCCTTGCGGCCCATAACACGTTCTTCAATTTCTCCTGCAGCAATATTGGTCTTAATATCAGGTTGCACAGTATAGTCTTTGATCTCACCTTCCATGCCAAGATAACATTTTAGATCAGGCTCAGATTCTGCACTATTCAAGATACAATCAACACTCACTTCCTTCAAGATCTTCAGGAATGCCTTAGAAAGCTTCGCTTTATTCTGACTAATCTTATAGACATGTTCATCAGATGTTTCACCCTTATCACGTGTCTTCAACGTCTCAATAACACGCTTCGTCTTCAGGTCCTCTTCAGTAAATTTAACAACATATGTAAAAATACTAACAGTTCGCTCTTCAGGAGGTAGATCTTCATGAGAACAAATACGAACTGCACGACCCTTCACCTGTTCAGTACGTACATCATTCCAGAATGGTTCCATAATATGCACAGCACGCACACACTTCAATGAAATACCTTCAGCACCTGCAGCAGTAATACCAATTACCTTACAAATTTCACCCTTTTTATTGCCTTTCTGCTGATATCCTGATTCCAACATAATCTTCTTGATCTTTGGTGGAAGATCTTCCAGATTTCCATTAAAAAGATTGAGAACCACCTTTCTATGAGCAATAGGAATAGCGCCATTGAAGAATGTGAAACGCTTTTCACCAGCTGCTGGTCCTTTACGAATAGATGCTTCTGCTTCAGGTGTTAAATCAGGATCAGTTAATGAACCTGTGACCTCTAAATGTACATAGCCATTTGCTTCCAGAGCATAACCAAAGATACCCAGACCTTCGGCTGTATTGAACATACTATATACCAATGAAGATCCAGGAACAGTTTCAGGATCATCAATACGACGAATCATTTCTGCGAACTTAGGGCTGTACTTTTCAAGATTATTATCTGGTGTTCCATTTAATTTCAAGTAAATTGCACGCTGTAATCTGAGAGTATTGAGAGCCTTCTGAAGACGAATACTATAGGGTTCTAAACGAGCCTGAGGAGTATCATCTGCATCTTTGATGGAGAATCCACGTGCTTTTGCTTCTTCTTCGGCCTTCATCATGAAGTCTTGAAGAGCGCGTTTTAATTTAGGATCTGTCATATCTTCAGTTTCTGCAACAGATTCTTCGGCTTCACCTTCTTTGGCTTCCTGAGCAACTTCTTGAAGAGTTGCTTCCTCTTCCTTCTTATCAGCTGCAACTCCTTCTGCATCTTCTTCGTATTCTTCATCAGCTTTTTCAAAAGCAGCCTCTGATATAATTTGTGTGCCGCGTCCCTCATCAGTTTCCACACTCAGATCCTCTTCCTTTTTGATAGAGCGATAAGGACGACGAATAGGTGCAGGGAATGCAAAATTACATGCAGCACGACTATTAAAACGATAATTAGAAGGATTTGTCTTCTGTCCTAGTTCCAGCGCCTCATCATAGGGATTTATAACATCCTGATCTGCCATTAGATCTTTAGGGCGTTCTTCAATCTCCTTTACACGACGAACAGTGTAATAATTCAATGCATAGTCCGAGAGACGCACAGGAACTACAACATCTTCCTTGATCTGTGGCATGAAATCTTCACTGGCACCCTTGTAATATGATACAAGACCATATAGACGCTTTTTAAGAACATTTACATGCTCAGGCTTTGAACTTTCAATATTGACGAAATATTTATTGAATTCCTTAGGATTAACAGGTAAAATCGGATAACTGATCAATTGTGGTTCAGCTTTGAATTTAATACCAGCAGCTTTTGCGGCCTCCATAACCTCTTCAACAACCTGTCGTGTGGTCTGCATTCCAAGGCCCTCACCATCTTCGGTTGCCTCTTTTACACCCATAAAATCACCTTTGCCATCCAGAACCTTAACATATCCATCAGGGAATGTTGTCATTAAGACCTGTACATCAAGTTGTCCAGGAGTAAATTCCACGAAGTCAATACGAGGATGTTTATTGAGAATATCACGCATAATTGCACGGCTGCTTTCAGATTTATCAAGCATATTGAATTTAGCGCCATGTGTATAGCCACCAATCATATTGAAGAGCGGACCAAATTCATCAGGGAAGTTAATAAGAGGTGTACCTGAAAGACCAATGACCTTAGAATTACGTGCCTCTGCAATAAGTCTGTAAAGCAAGAAGCCACGGCTATAGTTTTTATCAATGTCGCAAAGTCTCGGTTGCCAGCGATCAGGAGTAACTGGCTCAGGGGCAATTAGACGTTTGCGGCCACCCTTTGGACCTGCTGTTTCTTCCATGAAATAATGGAGTTTGCCTTCCATCAAGTTAGACATATTGTGAATTTCATCAATAATGATGACAGCATTATCAAAAGGTCCAGGTTTATCGGGATGCTTAGCTGCATCACATACCATTTGCTTCATGCGTTTTGCAGTAATACCGTTGTAATTGATGAATTGAATGCGATTCTGTTGAATAGCTAGGACCTGAGCGCGAATATCTAATTGTGCATTGGAGTCAAGTGACTTATAATTGGGTTCTGCATCAAAATTGGGGATCCAGATAACACGGCGTTCAGGATTTGTGTGTCTTCGAACCTTATTGAGATAGGATTCAGGAATACCGAGGATATTAGTTGCGAAGTTTTGAAGAGACATTGCATCAAGACCCGAAGCGACTCCGTCGCAACGAAGGGGAATCCAATGATTATTGAAGCGATAATGACGGAAGCCGCATTTAGAGATTTCACCAAGGAAGTTAGACCGAAGAGAACTGGGTGTCATGACAATAATTTTTTTATCGCCATTACCGAAAAGTGCCTCGGCGGCTGAAATGGCGGAGCAGGTTTTACCTGATCCGAGACCGTGATAGACAAGAAGACCACGATAAGGAGATTCTGCACGCAAATATTCACGAACAAATTGCTGATATAAGAAGGCTTCAACAACACCTTCCTTTGAACTCTGTTTCTTACATGCATCCACATCTTTGGCACCGAATGGTTTTGGTTTTAATGTAAATTGAGCGGCATATTCGCCCTCTTTTGCAAAGGTATTATCAAAGAACTTTGTAAAGCCACGACGACTAGGTGGTATCCAGGCCGGGGGTGGTGTTTTAATCTTATAAGGATCTGAATATACTTCATTTTCCTCCTGAGACTTATATGTATTCATTATCTTTTGCTGTGGACTTACCTTGCGAATCAGAGATTTTGATTTTGGTGTCTTCATGGGCTTGGTCTCATCTGCATCTGTTTTAGGAACTAGCTCTGGCTCTGCCTTTGGCTCTTCAGTAGCCTTTGGCTCTTTAGCTACCTTTGGCTCTTCAGTAGCCTTTAGCTCTGGCTCAACCTTTGACTCTTCCTTTGGCTCTTTAGTAGCCTTTGGTACAGCCTCTAAAGGTGGTTCAATTACATTTTTTTTTGTATCAACAGATGCTATAGTGGATCCATCAAATGCTTGTGGAGCAGCCTTCAAACGATCAAGTGATAATTCTAGTTTAGGAATCGGGACCAATTCCTCAGAGGCTTTCTCCACTTTAATCTTCATCGGCGCAAACACCGGTTTGCGTCTTTTATTTGCCTGTAGTGACTGCATCTATCTATAATCATGATAGACATTTGACAGTAATATTCCATCACACTATTTATAAAAAATTTGAAATACTATACATATATAAATATATGTTATAATTAAATATGTCATTTACTATCTATGATAAGATTATGGTAAATAAGGAGTCTTACTTCTATCGCCATAATAACAAGGTAATTAGGATCACATTTGATACCAGTGAAATGGCACAGAACGCAGAACCAGCATTCTTTGATTGGCTGACTACAAAAAAGGATTATCCTTATATTATTCTGAGTCGTTATCATTTTGCGGAATGGTTTTCGCTTTTATGGGGCGATTAATATCGCCACATAATAGGTGATATGGCAGTAAATAGTATTATTGATTTAGCAAGTAATCCTATATATTTAAAAATACTTCAGAATGAGGCGACAAAGCGTGGTTGTTATGTAGCCCCTTCGGAAATTTTTAATATTCTTGACCGTGTTGCACCACCACTAGTAAAGGCCGCTCCAAAACCTGCACAACCATTGGCTATTTTTATGTGCGGTCCAGCTGGATCAGGTAAGACAACTATTCGTGGTCCCCTCCTGGAAGATCTTGGGATTAATGATGATAATATCATTAAAGCAGATCCAGATGAAATTATTCAGTCTTTTGAACAATGGAAAGGTCCCGGTCGTATGCAATGCCATTCCGCATCATCATATATTTTATATGATATACTTATGCCAATATTTGCAGCATCAGGATATCATGTAGTATTTGATACAACATGTCGTGATGTTGGATTTGCGGAGAAGTTTATGCGACTGTTGAAGAAGCATGGATATTATATAATAATGAGTTCAGTCTATGTATCAAAGAAGACGGCTTTGAAGCGCACGGAAGAACGTGGAAGAATTTCGGGACGAGTAGTTCCACGCCAGTTTGTGGAATTGATTTATGATCAGTTTATGAAGGCAGCGAAGGCGTATATGAAAACGAAGGAGATAGATGAGATCAGATTATTTAATAATGAGGGCTCATCAGCGATCATGATCTTCCATCGTAAAGACGGTGAAGTGTTATTGAAGGAAGGTGGTTATAAATTCTATTTTTCATTGAAGGACTTTTAAGGGGCAGTTGGTGCTGGATTAGGAGTGCCATCACCCTTAAATACATTATATACTTGACCTGTTTGAGGGACAGTTTCACAGCAATTATTGACATAATGAGGAGTCTGATTATAGCCCGGGACTAGGCATGGAGGATTGTATGTAGAAGATGGAGGATATTCGGCTGTGCAGCAGGTGGAATAATAGATTCCTTGAGGAGGTGTGGTTGCCGGTGGTGGTCCACAACATACAGCCTTTCCTGCAGCATAACTAGTTAATGCATCATAGGTGATGATGCGACCACCTGAAGATCCAACTTGGAGTCGGTTAGTCAAATAATTATTTGGTCCAGGGCTTGGAGGAGGAGGGCAACAGCCACCAGGATTAGCGGCTGATGGAATAAAACTATTAGGAGGTTGCAGACTGCCTGCTGCCCCCTTCACACGTTGATTATAGGTATAGAGTGATGCATCAACTGCACCATTACCACCACGATTTACATAGACATTTGCTTTTTGACGACGGATCTCTGTAAGCTTGCTTGCGTCCATTCTATCTATATTATAGAATAGATGGCCCGTAGTCGTAGTCGTAAGCTTCGTAGTCGCAAAAGGCTTCGCAGAAAACAAAGAGGTGCTGGTTTTTTTAATACAATAAAGAATCGTGTTGGTCGGATATTTGGATCAAAAGTGGATCAAGAGCCAGTTCCTTTAACGGCTACGCCGTTGGCACCTTTACCATTAAGTCGTGAGCCCAGCTTAGCAAATGTTGGTAATGGTAATAATAATACTTATGTCCCACCTATGCCGCCAAATAAAAACAATTCCGGTAATAATAATTGGGTAATGGTGGGTAAAAATACATATTAATTGTAGAATGCCAAAGAAATCAAGAAAGTATAGTAAAAAGACAGCTAAAACCAGAAAACAGATAGGTGGTTTTATGGTTGCTGAAGCACTTGTACAGAAGCAAGAAGGTGGCTCATGGTTATCTGGGCTAACAGATAAGGTAAAGGGGCTTTTTAGTATTGATCAGCAGCAACAGGAGCATAAACAACAGGTTGTAACACAACAAGCTGCACAGCAAGCTGCAGCACAGGTAACAGTACCACCATCAGAATCTATAAGACTGCAACCGCAACCAGGATGGACTAATGTGCCGCTAAATGCAACACCTCGTAAAAAGAAGAATAATATGAGTAACTGGAATATTGTCGGCAATAATAATATTCGCCCAATCTAATCCTCTTCGGCTTACTCCTCTTCGGCTTATTCCTCTTCAGCAGATTCAAGTTTAATTAAAGCAAGACGACTAGCCTCTTGCTCCGCATCTTTAATATTTCTAGAAGTGGCCTGCGCCAGGACATTTCCATGGATATCAAGAACTCCCATAGTAAATATACGATCATGAATGGGCCCTTCAGCATGCACTTCAACATACTTAGGTGGAACTCGGTAACTTGCCTGGAAGAAACGAAGCAGCTGATCCTTGTAATTGGTATCATCATGGATGAGTTGTGCGAGATCAATATGAGATTCAATGAGTGATGTAATCCAGTCGTAGCACACTTGGAACCCACGACCTGGTTCCTCTTCTTGTGAATAAAGAGCACCAATCCATGCTTCCAACATAGAGCCGAGCATACGAAGATTCTTGCGACCATTACAAACCTCTTCTACATGACGACTCATTACCATCCAAGGTGCCAGGCCGGCATCACGTGCAAGTCCTCCGAGTTTCTTATTATTAACAATACGAGTTCTCATACGTGTTTGGAAGCCTTCACCTTGACCTGGATAACGACGCACAAGGTATGTGGCAACAATACAGCCAAGAATACTATCACCTAGATATTCAAGCTCTTCATTGTCGGCGCTACGAAGAGGCAGACAATTTTCGGGCCGTTCAACCATTGGCAAGGGCTTTCCGGTCTCTGAATTAACTGCCCAGATATCGGGGCGATCAACATATGATTTATGCACACAGCATTGTTGGAATAGCGGCAAATATCGCACTCTACCGCGCCAACCATAGCGACGTAGAATGTGATGAACATCATTTAGTTGGATCTCTTTGTTATTGAGATTCCAGGGATTGAAGACTTTCTGTAACTGTGACTGCATTTCCTAATAGTTTCTAATCTTATTCTGCAATCAGTTTTTAAGACCTTCTTATATACTTGTATTCATATGCGATCATTGTCTAAATATAATTATGATAGAATTATAGATGTCATCCACTGCTAGTCCAGAGATAAAGAAGGAAGAAGCTCCTGCTGCTGCTGTAGCTGCTGAGCCTAATAAAACAGGTGATCCTGTGGCACCTAATGAAGAGCCAAAAGCACCTGAGGAGCCACCTAAGGCTTCTGAAGAACCAAAAGCACCTGAGGAGCCACCTAAGGCTTCTGAAGAACCAAAAGCACCTGGGGAGGCAAAGGCTGAGCCAAAGGCTACTGAAGAGCCAAAGGAAGAGCCAAAAGAGGAGACTGCAGCATCAAAAAATGGTCTTAGACGTAATATAAATGCTAATATTCGCGAAAAGATCAAAGAGGCTGATCCAGTTTCAGAAACTTCTATTAAGCGTATGTTAAATATCTTCGGTGATCTTTATGATCTCAATAAGACAACCGATCTGAAGGGAACTGCACAAGGTCTTGTTAGTTTTGTCACAAACTATGGTATTAATCCTAACTACAAGATGGATATTCCCCTAATTATAAAGGCCTTCTATACTGTTTTTCCTGACGGCTCAGATGAGCCAGCAAAAGGCTTTGATGAGATTAGCAAGAAGCCTGCATATCATTTGATCTGTAATCACATCATGTATCGCATGGTTACGCTGAAGACAGAGATCCAGCTCCAGAATCGTTCATCATTACGTCGTGGCCGACTTCAGGATATTTACAATAAGTTGGATGAATTTTTGGAGAAGGGGCAATGCGGTCGTTTCAGCAAGGCAGCAGCAGAAGATGCATTTAGACGTGAACAGGCCAATAAGCTTTTGAAGCGTGATGAGGCCACTGGAGGACTGGTAGCAACTGCTGCTCTTGAAAAGAAGTTGCAATATATTATTTCAATCCTGAATCAAATGATTGAAGACGGCATGAAAAATCGCCTGAAGCAGTTGCAGGCCCAGGGTTTTGATTGTGGGCCGATGGAATCACTTCTTGAACAGCTTGAAAGTGATAAGGGCACCATGCCTGTAGGTGACATGATCAAAGCCTATACCGATCTCAAAGTGAGCCCTGGTGGCTTAAAGATCTGTATTTCGCGTTTGCGGCAGCAGATGGCTGAGACGAATGATCTGAGCAAGTTAATTTTAGTTCTACAGTCAGTGAAACCTGGTTCTACCCTTACTATTGAACAATTAATGGAACTTATTAATCGTCTTAATAGGAATTGTGGGAAGGCAGCCGAAGGTGTTGCTGCAGAGTTAAAAAAGGAGATTGGTGTTCCCGAAGTACCATCGCCTTCGCCTACTCCTTCGCCTACTCCTAGCCCCGTAGAACCATCAGCACCTCCTGCTGAACCAGAATTTGATAATATATATTATACTATTACTGGACTTGAGGTAGTAGTTGATACAAAGAATGAGCCTATTCTATTGCCAGTTAGCTCTACTACACTAGACAGTGAAAATTTTGTTATTTCTGGTAGTGAGCGTTTTGAAGTAACTGATAAGAAAGGACAAAATGGTAATGTCAAAAAAATAGGAGATAGATTTATTTTTAGTCCTATAGAGGTGACAGCAACAGCTACTGTCACTCCACCAGTAGTAGAACCTGTAATAAAGCCTGAAGAAAAGCCCGTGATTCCTGTAGTAGAGCCTGTAATAAAGCCTGAAGAAAAGCCCGTGGAACCATCTAAAAAATTGCCAACAGATCAACAAGTTTATTACTCTGATAAAACAACAAAAGTTCTTAAAAATAAAACAGAAGGAAAAGATAAAACAAAAAAAACAATTCAAGTTGATGTAAAATTCTATCCAGGTGACAATATAACAATTGATAATGAAGATTTTGTTAAAGTTGCACAGCAGCGTTATTCAATAACAGATTCAAGAGATCAAAGAGGTTTTATTAAAATTATAGATGGTAAATATATTTTTATTCCTGAGGAGTTTCTTCTTACATTAAAAACTGTAAAACCTGAAATTGTATCAGAAGATGAGCCTATAAATTATCAAATTGAAACTGTTCTAGTTGGAGGTCAAGTTCCTGATACTAAAGGACAATATATTACATACAAAGGTAAAAATAATATTAAAGGTTTAAATCAAGCAGTTGAAGGATATGATATATTTGGAAATTTACTAGTATCAGATGAATATGATAATACATTTGTAATTGATAAATTATTAGATGATCAAATCGGAACATTTCCATTAAAAGATGATATTTTATCAAATACTCATATTATATCAGATATTTATAAGGATGGAATAAGTATTGGTATGCCTATAACATTACTGTTGCAACCTATTAATCCAAAAATTGCATCTAAATTAAAATATGATTTATTCAGAGCGGTTATTATTCCAACATTTAATGCTATATTAATTAATGAAAAATTTCCTAAGTTTGAAAATGCTTCAACAGACTTAATTAATGCCGCACATAAATATTATTTGGATCAGATTACAAATAAAGAAGGATTAATTGAAGTTCACAAAGAATTACCAAAAGGAACAATTTCAAACATGCTGGCATCATTAACTTATTCATTGCTTGGTTCACATGATATTAATGAACAATATGCTCTAAGACTACAAGAAACTGGTAATAACAATAATATTCAAACAATACCTAAATTTAGCGAAGATAAAATTAGTTATACAATCTATTTCAATACTGCAAATCCAGAAATGCCTGAGAATCTAAAAAATAAATCATTTCATATGATTCTATTTATTAAAAACAAAATAGATTTTTCAAATAACTCTGTAATGACAAAATTAAGAACAGAAAATACAGAAAAACAATATCAAGATGGGCATTTTATTCATATAATTTTTGGTAGTGATAGTGATGAACCAATTAAAATACCTGAAGCGCCTTCTGGAGATTTACCATTTAAATCCCAAATAGTCACTGCAGGCACATTACAACTTACTTCTATGCCAGAAAAAACACCAATCCAAGTAATTACTCCTAATAAAGACACTCCAACTGGAGTTTTACTTTCAACTGGAACATCAACTGAAATAACAGGGCCTGAAATTGTTGCAGCCCAAGATTTATTGATATATTACAAAAAACCAGATGGTACATATGAACCAATTATAATTATTGGAAAAGATAAAAAAGGTAAAGAGAAAAGTAAAATATTACAAGTATGGGAAAATAAATATCAGATTGAAGCTGATCATTCTGTTAAATTTATAGGAAAAGATAGAGCATCATCTCCTTATCAGACAGAGGTGATTGATGGTAAAAGATATGATATCATTTATGATAAAGGTAAATTTGTTGCTGATGGTTATAATCCTGAAGGATCTGGGCCTGCTGCCTCTACTGGACCAGTTGTTGTGGAACCACCTCCTCGCACTCCTACGCCTCCACCTCCACCTCCACCACCTCCACCTCCACCAAAACCAGCTGAACCTTCACCACCTCCTGCAAGTACAACTCCACCTCCACCTCCTCCTCCTAAATCTCCAACACCACCGCCACCAACAGTTCCTGAGAAATCAGTAACATCTACAGATATTTATAATAAAGATAAATCTATTTTAGAAGAGATTGCTTTTAATTATAAACCTACATTATCATCGCGAAATAGTAATATTATTAGAACAAATAATAAATGGCAAAGATTATCTGAATTTTTTAACAATGAAATAGAACGTCCGAAATATTTCTATATTGCCAAATATAATAAATTAATAACTGAAAAAATATGGAATGAATTACCAGACGAGGTGAAACAATACTTCAAAGAACTTATGCCTGGTCGTATAGTTGCATGGCAAACATTGAGAGGAGCTATTGATAATGCAAAAACTATAAATCCTGCTGAAACTGAATTAATAGATCAATTTAAAACAGTCATGGAAAATATAGGGGAATTAGATAAGAAAACAAATAAATTACGTTCTGAAAATCCATTAGATACAGACCAAAAGACTAATTTTTCAAAAATTCTAAAATATTTCACTGGTATTGTACCAGATTCTTGGTTACCAGCTACAACAAGAGGCGGCAACCGACTCCGTCGCACTAATCGTACCAAAGTCCGTGGTACTAATGATAACCGACTCCGTCGCACCAGGAAAAATAGAAGTAATTAATAGAAATGAACAATAATAATAGTTTTTCTAATGCATCTAATATTAATGAACCCAATGAAAATCTATCCAATTTCATTGGTTACAATAACTACTATAAGGAACTCCGTCAAGCCAAGGGTCGTGATCAGCAACAAAATGTAAATGTAGCACCTTTAAAGGAGTTTTGGACAAATGATGATTTCTATGTAGAGCAAATCAAACCTGAACTGGAAATGATGGAAAATAATAATATTCCGACGCGAAATGGTGCCAACATTATGTCAGCAAAGATTCATTCTAAGCGTAATATTTTCCAGCGCGCACTAGCTGCCACAAATAAGGGTGAATACAAGAGACTTACCAATGCTTACAGGGAGCTAGAAAATCCCCCTCCTTTTGTGGAATTCTTCTTATCAGAAAGACTGAAGAAGAAGGGCGGTACTCGTAGGGCTCATAGGGTCAGAAGATCTCATAAAAAGCGCCGCACTAGTAGAAGATGAAGTTCCCTCGCATCAATAAGAATATCTTATTCATGATCGGCACTATTGCAATTCTTGCAGCGATCTCAATCTATTACACTGTTCCTGTATGGGGTCCTGAAGGATTCGCCTCCAGTCCAGAAAAGGTCTTTTACATGGTCTATGCCGATTGGTGCCCTCACTGTCAGGCCGTCAAGCCTGCCATGCAACAGCTCCGTGATGATGTAGCCGGCGGTAAGGTCCTCCAAGGCAAGAATATCGGCATTGAGCTTATTGATGGTGAGAGCGGCAGCCCCGTTCTTGGAGAACTGCCTAAGGTCAAGGGCTTCCCCACATTTTTCTTCAAGAATGGTTCTTCCGTCCAAGAATACAGCGGCCCCCGTGAAACCTCAGAGATCGTCAAGTTCCTTTCTGGCAATTAAATGGATGCACGACGTCTTCGGCTGAGTCGCACAGCTTCACTATGCTCTTTAATGTAATTATCAACCGCCTTCAATCCGGCGTCAAACAATTTCTTCCGTTCTTCGGTGCTTAGTCCAAACTTTAATGAACTAATCGGCGGAGTTGTAATACAAACAGTATTATCCTTATAGCGATCATATAGTAATTTACTCTTTGACTGTGAAGTAATTTCATAGAGACGAAGAATGAAGGCATCAGGTCCATCAAACTTGTTCCAGGGACCAATTTGTTGAAGCAAGATTATTCCAAGTGCCTCCTTCTGTTCTTCAGGCGCTAACAAGTTCATAGGATAGAGTCCATGGACGCCTCCATCAACAAGCAATGAATCTCCTATATGAACTGGCCAGAAGTAGAAGGGTAACGACATGGAAGCACGAAGAGCGTCAACAACTTTTACTTCAGGAGACTTGGCAGCGGAGAAGATTACAGGATGTCCAGAAGTGAGATTACTAGCAATTACTTCCAGAGCGTAGGGTGTCTTCGCAGCCCGTAGTCCATCAAAAGTAAGATCAGGGCTATATCCTTTGATGGTAAGAAGGGCTTGAAGGAAGCGTACTAGTTTTTCTCCTGTATCAATTCCATAGTTATCAATGAAAGAGAGGAATCCATCGGGTGCAGGTTCTTGAAGAACCGCGAAGTCAAATCGCTCACAGATCTCTTTGAGGGCAGTAATAGTGTAGCCGAGGCACATACCAAAGGCAACAAGAGAGCCTGCAGATAGACCGACGAATTTTTTGACAAGACGAAGATGATGTTGGGCTGCAAGAGCATGGAGAGCGCCTATATGTGCAATGGCTTTTACACCACCTCCACCGAGGACTATTGTACGTGGAAGACGCATTACCTAACAAAAAACTATTTTTTACTTTGATCCAAGATTACTCACTTGAATGGCTCTAGCCGTGACAGGTCTGGTAGTTCCGTATTAAATACGGGATATGACATATATTCTGTTAGTTGCACAGACTGCTGCGGCTGTGTTGGCTCGGCAAAAGGTTTGGCAATACAACGAACAGCCATCATGCCGGTCCGTGGTGCGTGCCAAACTCTGAATGAATTACGTGTGCCACTCTGAATCTGTTTTGCAAGCTCAACTTCAAGTGGCAACAGAGTTGATTGGAATAGATGTGACATAGGGGCCCAACGATAGTGGCCCATAATATCAGTTCCATGAAGAAGCCAGATACAAAGACGGCGGAGATCGGCGCCAAATAGGCGCTCACCTCTGCCATTACGAATTGATGATCTGGCATTGTTACTCAAATAGTCAGTAATAAACTCGGAAATACCATTATCTCCAAGAAGATACCAAATTTCACCATAGTGACAGCGTTCAATAAACTTCTGATACTGTTCACCGCAAATCCGCTGCAGGATAAAATCCTTGAATTGCCTATAAAATAGTGTTACTTCTCCACGTTTTGCCCCAAATGGCAAACAAGGAGGAGCCCATAGCGCCGAAGGCGCGGCACGTGGGCGATAGCCAGTGCGTGGTGTAAAGAATGATGGACGATTGGACATTTCTAACTTAAATTATGATATACAATAATGGGCGTTCTATATTTCAAATTTTTCCTGGAATTGCCGAATGGTATGTGTTTTTTCCTATATATAAATAGTGTTTATGACTAGATGTCTGGACGTGGCTCATCAGATACAATAGAAATACCAACTTTGCAGATTTCCGATCTGTATAAAGGACGTCAATCACGTGATACGGCACGCTTGAAGGCTTATAATAAGCTCTTGGAGCAAATATATCATCGTATTAAGGTCTTTTCTACTATGCCAACCCATCCTACAAGTATTATTTATACAATTCCACCATTTATTTTGGGAGTTCCGCGACTTGATTTGCAGGATTGTGTAGTATATATTGTGTCACAGCTGAGAAATAATGGATTTCAAGTAGCGTTTACTTATCCAAATATGTTGCAGATCAGTTGGACTCACTATGAAAAGGATTATGTAGTGAATGATAGTCCTATAGCGCAGGCGCTTATCGCTACAATGCCGGCTCCACCTCCAGAGACTAAAAGGGGACAACCAGGTCATGGACAGCCGAAGAAATCTGCACTGAAGAAATCTCAAGGTGTTGCGAGCCCAGAGGCTGTTAATATCTATAAGATGGATGGTGGTGCTAGGACGGAGCCTCTGTCGGCTATGGATTATGTGCCTCCATCAGGATTCTTGAATGCAATTGAACGTCCTGCGCCGGCTCAAACACCAAAGAACTTTTTTGGTTTTTAGGGCTTTAAGCCCTAAGACCAGCAGTTGTCCAAATCTGTGCTGCACGGCCGGCGACTGCATCGCCTATGCGCCTATTACCAATTTTAATATCTGCAAGAGCTTTGATATCTGCTTTAAGTACGTTGCCAACTGTGGCAAAGGCTCCAAGCCAGGCCTCTGCAATGCGCACTGAAACACCTGGGACAAGACAGAGAAGTGAAGTGCCGAAGATTGTAGGATCTTCAGTATTTTGACGCTTAACAACATGAATTCCATCAGCAGCTCTTTGTGCAGAAGTCTCAGCCGTGAAGGCAGCTGGATCTTCTGTCCATTGACTGAAAAGTATTTCAACAAGATCAGCTGTTGCTGCAACTGAGGCAGTCTTGAAGACAGGTATTCCATGTTTGAATTGAAGACGACTAACAAGTTTCAGAATAGATGCTTCGGTCATAGTTCCACGAAGTGAAGCAGGACTTCCTTCAAGAATATATGCAACCTTTGATCCAGATTCCTGTGCAGCAGCTAGTAAACGACCACGCTGTTCTCTATAGCGACCATCCATAATGGAAGACTGAAAATCAGCGAATGTCTTACGTTCAATAATAAGTGCAGGGCCCTTTTGGTCCTGACTTAGACCTATATGTATATCCCCGACATGAAGTTGTTGTAATGCATGAGGGGTTGTTAATGCAGCATGAAGAGCGGCTTCACGATTATCAATAATCAGAGTTTGTATAGCGGTAGCAGTAGCCATTCTTGATCTATACTATTGAATACAAGTACTTTAGACTATTTAGTAGGTATTAATATACTTATTAAATAGTAAAATGGAGCATACTGGCCAACCAAAAGTCTTTGAAAATCTTGCATATGGGGTGCGTGAAACAGAGGCAACGAAGGAGTATTCATCAAAAGATCGTGAAGAGGAAAAATGTTGTGGTTGGTGGTCTATATGTTGCAGTATATTTGGCTATTAAGTGCGTACATGTGAGCCAGAAGCAGCCTCAAAATCAAAGTGAGGATCCCATGGAGCCATATGCCAAGAATGTGACTGTTTGATGACAGCAAGTTCATCTGGCCGCGTCCAATCAAATCTTGTTAATTCACCTGGTGCTGATCCATATCCACAGAAACCCATATAATAATCATTATATTCATAATAAATCTGAATATTTGGATATTTTTCTGAGAGAGATTGATATAGTCCGATTGGGGGCGCCCAAGAAGTTTGGAAATAACCGGTAATTTGGCCATTAACATATCTTAGAACTGGAGCTCTTGAGCTCCCATCATTACTTAGAAATCGCTCAGTACCGAACATATTTCTGTGCCAATCTAGAAGATTGGTTGTCTGAGGTGGTTGGAAAAATGTTTCAGGGATAAATGGATTATTGGTAAAAAGATTAATTAATTCTTCATTTCCTGTTGTTATACGGACATAATTATATACTTCATTAGGCATTTTATATGAAGTATATAATTATTATTTAAACTAGATCTTTAAAATATTCCCTTGAAAAAATTCTTGCAACCTTTTCTAGTGCACCATCTCCCTCTTCTTCTATTTGTTGGTGGTGTATTTTTCATTGTACGGTTTACTGTATTGCTATTGCCTCCACCACCTGCGACAGGTACAGAATTATTAACAATAATATTATCATTATTATATGTATTTAAAAATTGTTGAATACTATTTACATTAAGTCCAGTAAGATTTGATACTAGAGGTATATCAATTATTTTTTTAGTTACTGGTCCACCATATAATTTAGAAAGAATTTTTTTCGGATCACGAACATTTACAGTATATCTATGGATTTTTCTCTTGAAATTTTGATATCTTTTAGTACTTTTATTTTTACTTAATGATCTAATATTTGTTTCATTAGTAGTCCTTAATCTACTTGTTTTTCTAATATCTGTAATATTTCTACATAATGGATTTAGTAATAAAAATGGTTTATTTTCATTTTCAGGTGATCTATACCGTAATTTATTTCTAATTAGTCTAAATACTTGTGAAACCGGTTGCTGTGCAAATAATATATTTTCAAAATTATGTTGATCAGGTTTAAATTCTTCTATTGGAATTACAGATAATGAAGACATTAATTGCATAACACTTTTACAATAATTTAGTAATGGATCAGTATTAGAGGATCTATCAAAATAATTTACATCAAATCCATATGATGGTAAAATAATAAATAAAACATACTTAGCCTGAGAGGGTTCATTATAAAACTTTCCAGATACATTTATCTTCGTCCTACCTTTAAAACTAATACTAGTAGGTCTAATAGCAGTTGGAAAATAACCTATAGCATTTAATAATGCATCTGATTCTACTTGAAGCTTATCAAATTCTTCTTCAAATACTTTAGTATCAGTATTTGGTGATAATATACCACTTGGCATTATGGTTCCAGCAATATAGTTTCCAAGCTTTGCTGTTTCATATGTTTTTCCATTAAAAATGAAATCCTTTTTAGTAATTGGTAATTTTGTTTTATGTGAATGAAAAGAAAAAAATGTAAAAATATTATTTGGAATAGTTTTTGTTTTTTCTTTTGATGAAAAGGGTACATACATTTTAAAAGCATTTGTTTCTTCATTAAATGTCTTACCAGATAGTGGCATTAATGTTATTTGATTTAAATTAGTATTCTTAATTGATTTAGTTGTTTTAAATGGAAAATCTTCATAATTTAATGTGTAAAATGATTTGGATTCAGATGTTGGTATTTTGATTTTTGGATTACTGGCTAAAAAACTAAACCATTTTAAATCTGATCCCATTGTTACAAATCCACATCTTGCAGGTGCAGCATAAAATTCATTATTGTTTAAAGTATATGATACATCATCTGGATTCTGATTACCATGCCCTGATAACATAAATATACGCCTATTATCAAAATATTCGGAGTCTGGATCTATACCGGGATTTACTGAAGCCATCTAATAATATTGAGAAATTTGCTTCCAATACTGAGCCAATAATATTAGATCAGTGTTGGATTTCTCCGTAGTGGTCCTGGTGGGACTCGAACCCACAATTACAGCTTTATAAGAACTGCGGCTTAACCATTAGCACGACAGGACCTCTGGTGCCTCCTATCGGAATCGAACCGACGGCCTTTTCATTACAAGTGAAACGCTCTACCCCTGAGCTAAGGAGGCTATGGGATTTGGCAGGAAATGCATGGAACTCATCAACATCTAGAACATACACTCCAGTTCCAACCCGGACCGTTGGAACTCACAATCAGTGTACCACCCAATTAATCATTATATTTAATCTTTAGGCTATTTAATTAAAATCCAACAGCTTGCTTAATACGGGCAGTGAAATTAGTAACAACTGTTTGACATTCCGCGGCTGTAACAAGCACACCACTTGCTTTACTTAATAATGTCTGAATCGCTAATATATTTTGTACACCTGCTCCACTTGTATAAAAATATCCTCCACAACTACCACCCAACACAGGAGCAGCATATGAATTTATGGTTCCAAAAGTAGAATTCCAATTTGGATGCCCCAATAAAATAAACAAATTACAATGAGATGGATCACCAGCATTATAAGTTTCACGATAAAAAGCATGCACAGTAAATCCATTTATTGATGCACCATTATATAAAATACCTGAAGCTAATGTACCTCCACCATCGGCACCAGAATCTCCACCTATTTGCCAACCAACTGGCTGACCAGTAGTAGTTCTTGTACCCAATACAGTTAGGGGTAGAAATGTTGGACTTTGTGTTGGTGAAACATATTGAGTATATCCAAGACTCACATAGTTAAAATCTGTATCTGTTAATGTTCTTGTATTATTTGTATAAGTTATTGCTGATGGATATGCACCAATAGAATATTGTGTAGCACTAACATATTGTGTTCCAGAACGAAGCCAAGGAGTTGTTACATTACCGCTATCATACATATCAGAACCTCCATCTAAAATATAAAATCCTGAACCATCACACCAATAGTTATAAAAACTAGGATTTCTAAAATCAGCCATATAGCTTCGCAAGTATGTTGCAATTGTATTTAAACTATCAACTAATGTTGATGAACTTGAAACAGTTTTTGAGCCACGTCCATAACCATAGGCTGCAGCCACCGATGATACAACTGGCATTATCTATGTTTTAAAAATCTTTTAATAGATCTAATACCAGTTAGCTCTGCCAATATTAGGTGCAAATGCACGCTCTAATCCTGGTGTCCAAGTATTATAATTGCTCCGTCCATCCCGAGTGCGATCACCTGGCTCAAAGAAAGGATCTAGACCCATTGCGATATCAGTAGCCGCCTGTGGAACTGTGAAAGTAGCAGAATCAAAATCTGAGGGTGAGGCACGAATAGTTGCCGCCTCCGCATCATCATCATATATAATCTTAGGGTTTGACTCCTTTGTTTCATATACTTCATAAACACCATCATCACGTACATCAATCATAGGAATCTGGCCACGCTTTGCATAGATCTTACTGATTAATTCCTTTGCATCATCAATATCATACTTGAGATCCTTAGAGCAGGCCGGAGCATAGGTCTTCAACAATTTCTGTTCATCAGCCTCCATCTTATCGTAATCAGGTGGTAAAACCGAGAATCCCTCAATATCCTTGTAAATACTGACCTTCGCTGGCTCTGCACGAGTCACATCAACCATCCATTGCTGCTGCATAGTCTGGAACTTAGCAGCAGATGGCGGCAAACCAGGCCAATCAAATGGACGCTGTGTCACCTTTGCATTAATCTCAGCATCATTGAATTCACGATCACCTTCGTTGGCACGAACTATATCATGATCATAGTCATCCACTTTCATAATTCTATCAGTCGTATAAGGCTTGGTCCAAGGATCTGCACCAGCATCCTGTTTCACCGGAATTGAATCGCCTGTTTTCAATGGCGTAATACCTTGACGTACTTGTCCACCCTCAAAGAAATCCACCTTCAAATACTGTTTGCTCTTCAAAAACATGAAAAAATATCCTAGTATAATTATTCCAACTGCAAATAATACTATATTTCCAGAAACTTTAATCTTCATTCTACTAGGTTTATTGAAATTTTTGCCCTCTACCAGGTCACAATTATCTGCGTAAATTATACTGATCATTATAGTTCATGTAATATTCGCGAACAGGATAAGGCATTGTAATCATCCAATAGTAAAGCATAGCGAGAATTACAAGGAGTAATAGGCCGGTAATAATATCACGCATTCTATTTTTGTGCTAGATATTTAGTAGTCTAGTCATCTACGGACTTGTATGGGCAAAGTCCTGTGCGCTGGAACGGGCAATATGCGAGTTTGCCATATGGACATTGAGCACGTTTGCAATAGGGACAAGGATTAGCACGAGTGCCATAGGGAGGAGGCGACATAACACCCCCAGGCCAGCTAACATAGGGACCATAACCTTCTTTAACCAAATACTGACGACTGCTGATGTAATAGTAAACAAGACCGAAAATGATTATACCAAGAATAAGAGGATCCATCTAATATTCTTTACAATAAATAGAAATGGCAAAGAGCAAGACGAAGAAGAGATCTATGAAGAAATCTGTAAAGAAGTCTGCAAAAAGACGCACAACACATGTGCCATCCTTGGATGTTAAGAGTCTGGGACAAATGTCTTCGCTGAAGACAATTATGAAGAACCATCCAGTAATCTTAGTTCTTGTTTATGCAGATTGGTGTGGTCATTGCCAACACTTCAAGCCTGAATGGAAGTCATTAACAAATCTTCCCAGTCGGAATGTTCCGATGGTCAGTATTCGCGATGATGTCTTCAATGCCAGTCCTCTAAACACTTCATTGAAGGTTGAAGGTTATCCCACTGTTGCTGTTGTAAATACAAAACAAAACATCTCCGTCAATGTTCCAAATAGAGAGAAAAACACACTTACCAAACTTCTATCAAATGCATCCAACCTATCCTCTCCACCACCTCCCGGAGCCAATCTGAACAATTTAAATGAAGAAATAAATATTATTCGTAATGCAAGATCCAATAAAAAGCCTAAATCTTTCAATAATATAATGAACAATAATATTGAACCCATGGAGGCTAATAGTCTCAATGAGAATATTGAAAGTATTGGCTCTTTTGAACCAGAATCAGAGTATGAAAATTCAATCAATATAAATATGGAGGGAGGTGGCGATGGACTTTTTGATATAATCAAAACATATAGTGCATCAAAAGCTTAGAGGCTTTATAAAATATATAATAAGAACAATAATGGCTGAACAAACTCTTAAAATTGGAGTAGCAATACCTTGTTTTATAAAGCATATCAATTTATTAAAAAGGGTATTAGATTCAATTGAAAATCAGACAAGAAAGCCTGATCAAGTAATTGTAAGTTGCTCGGAGGCTTCTGATGCGGATATACCATATCGGCAATCAGATTATTCATATCCTCTACAAATAATTACATATACTGAAGTAAAAAGTGGATCTGAAAATCGCAATATTGCAGCATCCAGACTGACAACAGATATTATATCATTTTTTGATGCGGATGATGTTATGCATCCGCAGCGACTTGAATGTATTGAGGCTTGTTTTACTACAAATCCAGATGCAACAACCATGTTACATCAATTTCAGCTTGGATCTCAAACAGTTGCACCATTTTATTATGAATTCAATGTATTTAAAAATAATGTATTTTCAATTGAATATAATATTAAAGCTGGAAACAACATGTATGCACGATTAAAAGCGACAGATGAATCTGTGAATGATTTTCATAATGGTCATGTAACAATTAGACGCGAGGCATTTGATTCATTAAAATTCAATGAACTCGGACCTGTTATTGGCTGTGAAGATGCAGTTTTTACTGGTAATTTATATGAGAAATATGGTCCAAGTAAAATTTATTATGCGCCTTATAAATTAACTTATTATGAGCCACAGCAGACACTTATTTTGAGACATATTGATTTATTCTATAAAGATCACCCGCAATACAGAGAATTAAGATCACAAATAGAAAAAGATGTATGGCCTTCTTGTGCCAAAAATTGAGGATTTTTTGTCGCTTGAATTAATAACCAATTAGATGTCTGAAGACATAGTATTTCATATCTTAGACATTCTCCCTCGCGATGAAGTCATTGTGAGTGAGAATGAAGATGCTATTGAAGTTGAATATGACTCTGGAAATGATGCTGATGCCGATGAGGATGATGATATTAAACGTCGCTCTCATAGCGGAAACAAAAAGCAGACTTCCGAGACTAGATCAGAACTACTAATACACCTCTTCGGCAGAACTGTAAATGGCATTAACATTCGTGTTGATGTTGAAGGTTTCTGCCCTTATTTCTATATTGAAGCACCTAATTTATCACAAAATGGCTTGAAAACTGCAGTTCGGCAGCTAGGAGAGTATATCCAGCGCTACTGTCAATTTGCACGTCATGTGAAATTAGAATTAGAATTCAGAGAAAAGTTTTATGCATATACCAATCACCAAAACTTCCCTTTCATTAAACTCACAGTCAAATCTATGAGACATTTCTATGGACTACGTCAGCTTTTCTTAGATAAGCAGAATAAGCCAGAGATCAAAGCACCTATTGGAACTTTGTGGAAGGGGGCGCCTGCAGTTTATGAGTCAAATCTTGATCCGATGCTCCGTTTCTTGCACACACAAAATATTCAGCCATGTGGTTGGGTAAAAATCAAGGATGTTTCGTTGGATGATATAATTGCAGATGGATCTATAGAGATTCATTGTAAATACACTGATGTATTGCCGGCCGCTGCCCCTGCAGCTGCTGCACCATTTATTACCGTTAGTTGGGATATAGAGTGTTTCTCCTCATCAGGAGATTTCCCTCTTGCCAAGAAGACTTTCAAGAAAGTTGCTAAGGACTTATATGCCTGTGCCGAATCTGGTGAACATGCTGTTCAACTTATTGAAGGAGCTATGGTCTGGGGTCCAAACAAGGATGTTCAGACTATTGATGGAAGCCCAATTGCACCAATCATTTGCAAATACCATTTGCCCCCTGACAGTCGCACTGTTTTCAAGAGCGGTATGTATAGGCAGCAAGTCTTTACTGCAATTGAGAAGAATCTGCGCCAGGCAAATACTGATCGTGAAGATGCAATAGAGAAGTTGTCAGCTACTCTTAACACTCTTCTCGGATCAAGATTCCCCGTGGGTGGTGATCCTATCATTCAGATTGGTGCAGTTGTTGCAATCAATGGGTCCGTGACAGAGAGACATATGTTTGTCTATCCATCATGTGATCCAATTGAAGGTGTAATTGTCCATCAGGCTCCTACAGAGTCTAAAATGATGACAAAATGGTTCCAATGGATTGAGCATTTGGATCCCGATATTTTAATCGGGTATAACGTATTTGGTTTTGATGAAAAATATGTATGGGAACGTGCAGAAGAACTAGGAATAGAGAATGATGTCAGCTTTCAGTCATTTAATCGTCTGAGTAGTCATGGTGGTATTATGCGCTGTGAAGAATCATTCTTGTCCTCTTCCGCGCTAGGTGATAACTTTATGTATATGTGGTCTGTTCAAGGCCGCTTGCAAATTGATTTATATCATTATGTGAAACGTACAATGAATTTAGCATCCTATAAATTGGATGATGTGGCAATGGGACTGATGTCTGGATCTCTTGTTGGGATTGCGGATGCGCCTGTTGACCGTACCTTAGAGCTTACGCTCAAAGGTGCAATAAAGGATATTCGTGTTGGTCGTGCACTCAAATTGTTAGATGAGAGTGAGGAGCCAATTACGGAGAAATTAGAGGTAGTAGCTGTCGCCCCAGGCGGCAAAATTACAGTAACATGGACATCAGATGACGCCGATGAATTTACATCCATTAAAGAGGATGCAGAGAAATGGGTTATTGTGAAGGACGATGTATCACCAGCGGAGATCTTCAAGTTCCATTGTGGGACTTCTGCAGATCGCGCAAAGGTGGCGAAATACTGTATTCAAGATTGTGATTTAGTTTTGGAACTATATAAGAAACTTGAGACTTTTATGAACGCCATGGCGATGGCGAATGTTTGCTCTGTACCTGTGCGTTATATCTTTACGCGCGGCCAAGGAATTAAGATTGAATCGCTAATTGCAAAAGAATGTTTGGAACTGAATAAATGTATTCTGACGTTGCCATCGCCTAATCAGCGTGGTGAGTCCGATGCATCCTATGAAGGGGCTATTGTATTAGACCCGATTCCATCATTTTATAGTCGCTCACCTATTGGTGTTGGTGACTTTGCATCACTATATCCATCAACAATCATTTCAGAGAACATCTCTCATGATACGCTTGTATGGACTAAAGATTTTGATGATGATGGATATTTAATCCGTCATGTATGGGGTTCCGCAGAATATGATGGGCTAGAAGGAGTAGATTATACTGATATTAAGTTTGATCTGCTTGTTCCTGATCCAGAGGATACACGCAAGACCCCCCGAAAAATTAAGGTAGGTAATCGGATTTGTAGATATGCGCAGGATTCTGCGGGAACTATGCCAATTATTTTAACAAAGCTTCTGGCCGCTCGTAAAGCGAAGCGATTGGAGGCTGCAAAAGAGACCGATCCGTTGCGAATCATTTTATTAGATACTGAACAGTTAGCCTACAAGCTGACTGCGAATTCTTTGTATGGTCAGCTCGGCTCGGGAACTTTCAAAATGAGACTACAGGACTTAGCCGCATCAACAACGGCCTATGGACGACTCCAAATCATGTTTGCTAAAGCGGTCATTGAACGGTTCTACGGACCGGGTGCTGGCGATCCAAGATGTAATGCAAATATCATGTATGGGGACACGGATTCTCTATTTATTGAATTCAACCCACAAAATCCTGAAACAGGCGAGCGACTAAAAGGTCGCGAGGCCCGAGAGGCGGTGATTGAATTGACAACAGAGGCTGGTCACCTAGTGACACACGCCTTGAAGGCCCCACATGACTTTGAATTTGACAAGGTCTTTGATCAAATGTTGATGTTTAGTAAGAAACGTTATGCGGGTAAAATGTATGAGTCAAATCCAGACGACTTTGTGTATAAGTATATGGGTATTGCACTCAAACGGCGAGATAGCGCGCCAATCGTGAAGAAGATTTACGGGAATGCTATGAAAATTATATTGGATGAGAGTGATGTTGCAAAAGCGACCAAATATGTCCAAGATCAGGCTTTAGAGCTGGTATCAGGTAAGACTTCTCTCGGTCTTCTGACTATTACTAAATCATTGCGTGCTGAATATGCGAACCCAGACCGAATTGCCCACAAAGTGTTGGCAGATCGGATGTTTATTCGTGATCCAGGCACAGCTCCTGCTGCAGGAGATCGTATTGGTTATGTATTTATTAAACCACAAGCGGGCCAACAGGCCTCTAAGAAGCAGGGGGATCGTATTGAGACACCTGCATATGTTCGTGCTAATCCAGACTGTGAACTTGATGCTGCTTATTATATTCAGCATCAGTTGGCTGTACCTATTAGTCAAATGTTTGGACTTCTATTGGAAATGATGCCAGGATACAAGAAAAATATGTTACCACCTCATTTTGATGAATGCGATATGGGTACACAATTGAAACACAGAGAATGTGTTGCTGATAAAATTCTATTTGAGCCGGCTTTACAGAGATCGTCGGCTCTAGAGCAGAAACGTGTAATTAAGAAGATGTTTAATATGACAGGAGAGCCGTCAGCTGCGGCTGTGCCAAAGAGGCGCACTGCAAATACAATTGAAGCACCAGTAGCTGCACCTAAGAAAGTGCAAAGACAATCACGAATGACTAGTTATATGAAGAATAAGGAATTTATTGATGCAGTAAAAAGATTGTCAGCTGATGATTCATCATCTACTGGTAGTCGCTCATCTACAAGTCCCAAAAGTGGCTCAAAGACAAAGAAATAACGAGATAAAAATTTGAAAATATTTGAGATTTTTAATGAACTAACACAGAATGTCTGATTATCCGTTTGCAACTTTCTATGATTTTATGGGAGGTTTGACAGAGATGCTATCAACTGAATTTCTGAGTGATGAGTATCCGAAGTTTGACAAGGTTCTTGATAAACATGGAGGTGGTTATTGCAAAAAAATATTAATTAGGTTTGTGAAGAGATATGAAGAAGCCGAAGCAAAGGCTAAGATGAAGGCTGAAAGCAAAGCGGAAGCAGAAGCTGAGCCTTCTACTGAAGATGAAGATGAAGGTATTAGTCCCCAGGAAGCAATTGAATCTCTTGTAGATTTGTATTTGAATGATGGATCTCGGTATGCAGGTGAATTTATTAGTGGCGGTTGTTCAATGATTGATTATTTACTGAAGAAAGGAGCAACCTTTCCCACACATATGCTATTTAATGGCCCAGATATGGACGAATGTCTATATGAGCAATTTTGCAGTAATCATTTCTGTATTGCGGCCGATCTATTAGATCATTATGGTCCAAAACTGAACTTGGATATCTCATCGTATGCCGACTGGGGCGCCATAGAGGCGCTTAACTGGGAGGATCTTGAAGAGGAAGAATTGGATGATCTAGAAGAAGACACTGAAGCAGAAAAGGATAAAGTTAAAATGGCTTATCTGAAATATTTGAGTAGTTACATTGAAGAGAAATATCCTGATTCTGAAGAGAGCCAGCTCTCTGAGCCAGAACTTCATTCTGGCGAAAATAAAGAACCAGCAGATGAAAATAAAAAAGAAACTGTTAAAAGTTAAGGAAGATACAAACGATAACTAATATTATTTAAAATTTGAAATAAATATCTTTTTAGTAATAGTACTAACTAAAATGAAAGACTATCCTTTTAAAACTTTTAGTGATTTTATTGATGGCTTACATAGAATTCATACAGATGAAGTAGATGAAATATATCCTAAATTACACGAAGCAATTGAAAATGATGAATATGAAGATGTAGTATTAAAAAATTTAAAAAAACTTATACCAAATGAAGACGATGAAGACAATGAAGAATTTGACAACAGTACTCGTTCCCAAGATGCACTAAATGAAATTGTGAAGTGTTATATTAATGCAAAATCTAGTGAAGTACTAGAATGCATGTGGGATGGATGTTGTCTAATTGATTATTTACTTGAAGTTGGAGCTACATTTCCAACAGAAATTCTATTTAATGGCATTAATAGTAGTTACTATAATTGTTCATTTGATGATCAATTATCTGGCAATTATCTAATAATTGTTGCAAGACTACTAGATCTATATGGTGAAAATCATAATATTGATATTTCACCATATGCTGATTGGGTTACAATAAAGGCGCTTAATTGGGAAGACTTTACAAGTGAAGAATTATCTGCATTAAATAATGAATCTGAAAGTAAAAAACAAGAAATTAGAATGGGTCAATTAAAATATTTAAGTGAATATATTCAAGCACAATAAAGATCTTGATTATATAAACATTTTTAGTTTATATAATCAGGAGTCATGGGAAATACAGTAAGTGATACAGTCAAGAAGGCAATAGGTATTGAAGTACTTTCAATGGAACAAGCCTATGAAGAGATGGCTCTAAATGAAACCACAGATCGTTACTTGAAGGATTGTACTGCATCACCTGCAAATGCAGCAGCTATATCAAAAGTTCATATGAAACCATGTGATCCTTATACGAAGGCCAAGGCTGAGCAGCTGTCTGCATCAGCTTTGCAAGCAGTTCCTGAGAGGTTGAGGCCATCAAATACAATTAAAATAGGATTCTTTGAACATGGTCTTCCACATACAAGGCCTCCAAATACAATTTGGTTCCCGGAATCGGCTCTAAGCGCAACCAACTTTAATAATACTTTTTTACACGAATGCATTCATCTCCATCAAAGAGAGCATGAGACTGACTGGAACAAGTTTTATGAGGCCAGTTGGGGCTTTAAGCCCTATAAAGTTGCCCTACCACCGAAGGTGGAGGCTAGAAGGCGTATTAATCCTGATACAATGAGGGCACCGCTCTATATTTGGCGTGATGAATTTATTCCAGTAGCGGTTTATTCAAAGCCAGATGATGCGGATCTTCGGCAGGTAGGGCTTATCTTTGTAAGAAAGGATGGATCATCATCATCTGTGTTGCCACTAGGATGGGCTGAGTTCTTCGGTTCAAGGGATCCTTCGGTCTGTGAGCATCCGCATGAGATGGCTGCGTATTATTTGGCGGATGGAGAAAATCCATTTGATTGCATTGCAGCGAAGTTACTCCGAGGGAAATTTAATTTAGGGAGATAATTATTTAAATGCAAAGGACCATTAGCTAGAATTCAAATGGAAATATCTCTCAAAAAATATGGTATTAATTTTGAGGGATCTATTACAAAAGCAGTTAAATTGGATTTAAGACATGTTAAGCAGGCACAAAAAGAAGCGGGTTTTGGAAATTCACAGACTTTCTATTTAGGCGATGAGAAATTTACAGGTGGTAAGATTGTTAGTAGAGGAAAATGGGGTATGGTAATTGAATGGACAACTTCTGATGGAAAACTTCTATATGAAAAGCGAGGTCATAAGGCTGATTCAAATCTTCTTCCAGAGGCTATTCTTCAAGTGATGGCAAGAGAATGTTTAGGATCGGTGGCATCTGCAGATTTTTCTTCTTGTATCTCGGAAGTGAAGAGCATTCTTCGGCGTAATCACTCTGTGTCATTTTTAATGGGACCTTTCATCAATGTTCTCTCTGTTCATGATGCTCTTCAATACATTTTTCAAACAGGTGGGCTTAAAGGCGCTGCATTTGATCTCTGGTTTGTGCAGATTTTGACGCAGATTGTATTGATTTTGGGATATTTGGAAGAGCGACTAGGCCTAAATCATCGTGACTTGAAGGGTGATAATATATTGATTTCAATGACGCCTATGGCTTGCACTAAGGAGATTGAGGTGATGGGTAGGCGCTGGAGCATGAAGTATGAGCATGAGATTAAGTTGGTGGATTTTGGATTTGCATGTAATGGACCTGTAATGAATGCACCTGCATCTGTCTCAGTGGGTGACACGTTTCCACCGATTGAATGGTGTCCTAAAGAGGGTCGTGACTTATATTTCATTTTATGTTACTTTTATGGACAGCCAGCATTTAGAAAAGCATGTTCTGTGGATCTCCTACGGCAAATAGAAAAATGGCTTTTTGCCGATTTAGGTGCTGAGAAGGTGCTTGAATCGCTGATGTTATATGGGCTTGATAGACTTGAATGGATCTCATTTTTAGTTAATACGAGTAAATATGATTGTAAGAGTTGTTGCACTTCTTCCATTTTGACCTGGATTTCAGAGCGTTGGCCAGATGTATTAAAAATATGTAGATAATTTAGAAATGCCAACTGCATATATTTGTGCAACATATAATCCTACAGGCTGGGCTGCATGGCGTGCAGCTTTTACAGCAGAAGGAGGACGCACAGACTCTATTAATACACTAACAGCTGCAGTTAATGCGGCTCGTGATGAAATAGAACAGCAAGGAATTGGACAAATGACAGCTGTAGAGACAGCGGCGCAACCTGGACTTGAAGCTGCTAATCTTGCTGCAGCTGCAATAACAGCTGCTAATCCAACAACTCCAAATTTACGAGCATCTAGGATTGCAAGTAATAGAGCAAATGAAATATATTTGAGAAGAAAGACTGCAATTTATAATTATATATCTGCAATTCTGGCTCGTAATATTGCAATGTCAGGTGGAATACCAACTGAACCACCTGGAATTTATCCTGCCTATGCAACTGCAAATCATATTATAGCAGCAAGACCATATACTAGTGACATGCCTACTGGTGCTACTATAGATGAATTTCCCGATAATACCTTTTACTTACAATTAAGAAACACAAATGGGAATCAAATCACATATGCACAATTTATAACATATGTTAATAATCATACAAACTTTAAAAAAATATTAGATATGTATATAAATAATAGACCAGCATATGATGGTGATGTTCCACCTGGAAGAATTCCACCTCTAACATTTGCTGATTTGGTTCCATCTGGAGGAAATGGTAATGGAGGAAATGGTAATGGAGGAAATGGTAATGGAGGAAATGGTAATGGA
>JACCDY010387097.1_pt1 | contig 39566 bp, 80 predicted proteins | sample 7446391 | NCBI WGS metagenome assembly JACCDY01 (sample SAMN15323451, study PRJNA562643) | freshwater metagenome | isolation source: river surface water | place: USA:Blue River Watershed | collected 2017-08-18
CCGCCAAATGCCAATCATCGGACGTGTACCCGAGAAACTGCATACGGAACGATCTTAGACTGCACCCCGGAAAATACTTCTTGAAAAGTTTAATCTTCTTACGAAGATCTTTCTCCGCGTGAATTTCATCGTCCTTGGCCCGATCGTCGATCATTTGCAATTACCTCGGCCTAAAGCTTCGGCAGGAAATGTCCCGCAAGATCAACCATTGACCGTTCTCCAGTTTGTTTGGGTACATTTGGAGCGGGCCGTACTTCTCGGCAAAAGCTTTCAAGTTAAAGATCACCGTCTCACACCCGACGGAGGTGGAGGACGAGTCTTCCGGGCGATAGACAGCCTCTTCGATCTCTGGATCTCCGCCACCGTAGTCGTACACCTTGGCCAGAATAGGTTGGTGCAAATTCACAACATATAAGGGTTCAGAATCCTGAAGAAGAGGAAAAACCCCACAATCAGATGTGTGGTCAGGGGAGCCCGGACGGGGGACTCGGAGAACATATCCGAGCAATGAATACACGGGAAGGTTACGATCGGTCCACAGGGCATTTCTCAACAGCACGTCCACGTGATCGGGAGAGACACCACAAACGACACCGATCCCGAATAATTTTTCATTCGAGGTCGAGTCGACGTAATAGTCTGCAGGCAGCGCATTCCCCGAGACGACACGTGCGGCTTCTTTGACAGACCATCGCACCAAGACAAAGCAATTGACTGCCAATTCTTGATTGAACTTTTCCAGACGTTCTGCAGCGCGAGTCATTGTTTGGTTTCCTCTTGAAACTCCTGGGAGGGCACGAAAAACTTGGCTTTGCATTTAGGACATTGATAGGTGTTTCCCAACGCCTCGGCTAAACGACTTCCCGAGACCCTCCACAAAACAGGATAGGGTCTTCGATGGGAAGTACACACGAGGGAGCGAACTTTTTTCTCAAGTTTTTCCGAGGTGATTGTTAGAGACTTCATTTGGTTTCCTCTCGAAGTAAAACCGTTTCATCCCCGGCGAGGAATTGTTCGAGACGTTCGATCGTCACCCACCCGCAGTACAGGTCTTTTTGGGTCAGACCTTTATATCGAGCAGGGTTGAGGAAGTAGATCAACGGGTAGCTCGTCTGCAGGTGAGAGAGCATTTTGGTCGAGGGACTTAGAGCATACCAGGAGAACCCTGCGGCCTTCAACCGGGCGGTAATGTCCGTCTCCTGCTCGACCTTGGCCACCAGAGCGTTGAATTCCTGACGCTCCGTGTCGGCCTGGACCATGAGATCACGGGCCTGGACGGGAAATCGTCGTAAATCCGCCACACACAACCCACCATTTTTGAACGGCTGGCTGGCGGTGATCCAAACACAAAGTTGGCAATCCTGGGCGGCTTGGTAAAGAGCCTGAAGGTGCTTCACGTCTTCGGGAGTGACGGCAAAGATCCCAAAGCTATCTCCTGCCCACGCGGCTCCAAAAGTATTCTTGGAGCCCTCATAGGGTTCATGAAGATCAATCCATTGTTTAGACGCTTCTTTGAAGGTCTTCGGGCGACTGGAGGAGTGGTACCCGGGTTCAAAAACCAGAATGGCTTTCTTCTTGTCCCGGGAGGTGAAAAACACCCATTGATCGGGGTCGTATGCGATCTGCTTACGCGCCTCCGGCCCCTTCTGTTCGGGACTGGTGTCGGGGAAAACATCCCGAATTCGCTTTATGCCCCACTCATGCTCGGCGACATAATCGGAACCGAGACAAACACCAAACACCTGTTTGGGATCATCCTCGGTTTCCAACCAGAATCCCTCGTAGCTGGTTCGCATGACGGTCGGTTTCCTTTGAATGCTTGACAGGTGCTATTATATCGAAATCTCACATGAAAAGCAACATCTTTTTGTTGCCATTTTCCAAATGACTTGCTATCATACGCAGAATCTGATCTGGTGTGCATCACTTAACCCTTTGGAGCCACGCATGTTAAACAAAGAAATCTGGGACAAGGTGTTGGCCTTGGATCTCCAGGAGGTTCGGAAGAAGTACCTGCAGGGAAAATCTCTGTGGTGGCGTATCAAGCGCTGGTTTTCGTCGAAAGATGAAAACCGCTTTGTTGAGGAAGTCGAGAGCCATTACCGACAATTCCTGTATCTGGCGGGGACGAGTACGGACACCATCATCCCCTGGACGCAGGACGTGGATGATTTCTGGCACATCCATATCCTCAACACCGCCAAATACACCGAAGATTGCATGAATTTGTTTGGTCGGTTCATCAATCACAATCCGAATGTCCCGCAGGGGACGAGCCGTCATCAACGGGCGTTCAAAACCACCAAAACCCGCTATCGGGAAACCTTTGTTCCGACGCGGGCGAACAGCCACTACTGTCAAACCGATGACAGCAGCAATTCTTTCATCCCTTATTTGATGTTTTGGGACATGTCGACGCGACAACACGAATATTCCAGGCTATGGGACGTGGACGCCGAGAGCCCCTCGCACCCTTCCCCGCTGCGGGACGAGGTCTGCCCGACTCCGGTGGATCACACGGGGGCGGGAGGGCATCCGTTGGATCATCAACCGTCCACGCCGGTCGAGTATTCGGCTCCGGAAACTCACCACCATGATTCGGGTTCCTATGACGGCGGAAGCCATCACGATTCCGGCTCCTCCTACGACGGTGGGAGCTATGATTCCGGGGGCTCGTCCGGGTGTGGAAGCAGCGGTTGCAGTAGTGGAGGCGGCGACTAGCCGTTGAAAAAACTCAACCCGCTAGTTCTTCGACAAATCACCCCCTACGCCCTGTCGGTCGGAGTAGATCCAGAACGCGCTCTCACGTGTCGTCATTGGAAATACGCAACCGTCCGACAAGCGTACGCCTATGTTCTGCGCCAGAAAGGTGGCACGTTACAAGAAATTGGTCGACGCCTAAATCTGCACCATACGACCGTCTTGTATTCGATCGAGCAATTCCCCAACACCCCTTCCCGAAACCCCTTGTGGCAAATCGTCCGTCAAGCTTTGCGGTCGCGAAGTCGGATGGGTTTGAAACGCTCTCGACAAAAACAACGACAATTAAGTTGACATTTTTACCAAATATGGTAAAATATAAACACAGAGACGCCGATAAGACAAGGGTGTTGAACAACAACTTTCAGGAGACTTGCATGGCTGTCGAAGACTTTGATTCCGTGAAAGCCGTCCGAGCCTTTGGGGCCAAATTGGATGCCAAACTACAAGAGTTGGCCCGCGAAGAGGGCGTGGAGATTCTGATTGGTCGTGTCACCTATGGCGGGGCCTTCAACTTCAAGATCACCTGTTCACCACTGAATGCTCCCGGGGAACCCAAAACGTCGCCGGTCGCGAGAGACTTCCTGTTGAATTACCAGCGTCTTGGCTTTCAGGCATCTGACCTGGGACGAGAATTCACCTTCGCGGGCTCTCGGTACAAGTTGGTGGGCTGCAAACCCAATTCCACCAAGTACCCGATGATCTGTCAGAACACCAAGGGCAAACAATACAAGCTGACCGTCTATGACGTACAGCGTGCCCTGGGGATTTCCCCCACGGTTCCGTATCCCGACAACGAGGCCCTCCTGGAAGCGCGTGCCGCCAGGGCAGAGGCCCGTGCTGAAGCCAGAATGAGCTAAGGGGTTGCCGTGTCGCAGAAATTCGAGTTAGGCCAAGTCGTGATGACTCAGGGCGTACGGCGGTTGCCCTTGGACGTTCAGCCAGAGGTAGCCCAGGCGCTCCGTCGGCACGCTCAGGGGGATTGGGGCGATACCCCGGCAGACGACGCCGCTTTGAATGAAGAGGCGGTGAAGGACGGTAGTCGGATCATGTCCTCCTACCAGATTGGTGGAATTCGAATTTGGATCATCACGGAAGTGGTGGACGAGGACGGCGGTCGAGCGACGACTATTTTGCTTCCGGAGGAATACTGATGCCGCGAATTCGCAACTCAGAAAACGACCCGCTCGACTTCTGTAAGAAGTGCTTTCCCAAAAGTGAGGAGACGGCTCGCCAGCGCTTTGGGGGGAGGGAAACCGGCCCTGACGGTAGGGGGGATTGTTTTTGCTACGACGATGAACACCCCGATTACGAAGACGACGGGTATGTCTGCGACAAATGCGGGAAGACCCTGACCGCCAACGACAATTACCTCGGAGGTGTGTGATGGGCGACCGAGCCTACTTCGTTTTTGTGTCGGAAGTCCATCAAGAGGTCGGCCCCGTGATTTCCACTCATTGGGGCGGCGGGAATGCCCTGTATTGGCTGACGGACGTGAAAAACTGCATTGACCCCGGCTGCCCGGAAGAAGTCTCTTACGCGAGCGCCCAAGCGGTCATACGGGTGAACGCTTACCGCCCCGAACAGCCAAGCAATGTACGAGTATTTTCCCCTCCCCCCGGGGATTTCCAGACACAACTGAAAACTTTGAAAAGCAAACGCTTTTCACCCGGAGATTCCGGGGTGTTTCTGGTGTTTGTCGATCAAGATCCGTGGCGAGTGGAGAACTACGACGGCAGCGGCTTCGACGAATATACGCCTCATGAGGGATTGACCCTCTTGAGCAACAAACTGGCGTCCATCAGTCGAGTCAAAGCGTTGACCGAAGATGACGACGATTAACCGGAGATTCCACGGTGAAGACTTTTCGCGAGTATCTCAAAGAAGGCTGGTATCTCACAGAGGGTAACGTCCCTTTCCGGGCATGTTGGCGTAAGCGAAACGGGACACAGGTTTGGCTCCAAGATCGACGGGAATTCGACCCGGGGGATTACGGTCCCCTGGATTTAGATGTCCCGTGTCGACCCCTGTCCGACCAGGAAGTGGATGAATACCGCAAGGGCATCCGTAAGGAGGGATTTGTCGTGACCGCTACACCCGCTAACAAACTCTTCATCCCCTTCAAGGAACAGCCACAAGCACAGGCCCTCCAGAACGCTTGGTACATCACGGAAGAGGGCGTGCTTTTCGAGGCCCATTGGTTGTTGTCTCAACGTCGTAACAAGCGACATTGGGTTCAACATTTGAAGCATGCCGGGCAAGAGCCTTGGCACCAGCCGTTGGATCTGGATTTGAAGTGTCGTGCTTTAACGGCAGAAGAATTCCAACAGTACCTCAAACCCGCAAAGACAAGCCTGGAATCGCTCCGACAACGGGAAACCGCTCTTGAGAGTGAATTGAAAGCACTCCAGGAAACCATCAAGGGGCAGTTGCAGGCGCTTCGTGATCAAAGAAGCCTCGATCTCGCGAAGCTTCTCACCCGCGAAATCGTCGACGCCTTGGTTCCCGAACATGGACGTACCTCGTGTTCGGATACCGATCTCTGCAACGGCTATGCAGCCGGGGCGGGAAGCACTTGTCGCTGCTCTCGCTGCTTTCTGTTGACCGTGCTCAAGGAAAAGTATTTGGACCCCGGATACGTTTTCGAGGTCCATGTCACCTACGACCCGATCTAAACACTTTTTTCAGGAGTTTGCCAAATGGGTACTCGTGGTTTCTTAGGCGTGTATGTCGACGGTCAAACCAAGGGGAGCTACAATCATTTTGACAGCTACCCGAGCGGCCTGGGCGTCGATGTCGTGACGGAACTTCTCAACCGTGACCCGTCGGTCGACTACCGACAACTGGCCCGGGATCTGGTCTCGATCGACAGCGAGGTCCCGCCCACTCAGGCACAAAAGGATCTGCTGCTCCCGTACACGGACTTGAACGTCAGCAAAAAGTCCGACGACGACTGGTACTGCCTGACCCGGGATCTCCAGGGGTGTTTACTCAAACCGCTGGAGATCGGCCTGTATGTCCCGTCGACCTTCTATCTGGACTCGCTCTGGTGCGAGTACGCCTACATTTGGAATCTCGACGACAACACCCTGGAGGTCTATCGGGGCGTCCAAGACAAGCCTCACACCCTTGGTCGATACGGGACCGCCGTCCAGACCTTGGCGGACGGGGAGAAATACTACCCGGTGGCGCTGATCGGGACCGTCCCGGTGGACGAGAATCTCGCACAGGCGTTCACCGATCTGATCTTCCAGGCATTCCCGGGGAATCCCGAAGAGGGTGAGGACGGGGAGGGGGACGCGGTGGCGGCCAACTTCCTCCGCAAAGCCAAGCTGACGGTCAACAAACAGCCTTTGCCGACGGAGTAACGCGGCGAGGGGCTCATTTCAATCCAGAGGGTGACATGAAAGACGAATTTATCCAAGACGGGCTAAGGGCATTGTCGAAACATTGTGATTTCGACCGAGCAGGCGCGATTGACTTTGCCAAAGCGCTCCTCGTATCCTCTGGCTTCGTTGTCATCGTGCGGGTGGAGAAAATACCCACAGAGGTGGGAGAGTATCTAATCGTCGTTCCGGGAGTTTTTTCCTGGATTGATGGTGTGGAACGGGCGATGAAGTCCTTCACCTGGAGTAAATCGAGCATGGTGTTTGGGCCAATCAAACTGCCAGGGCCAATCAAACTGCCAGGGGCAACGGAGCAACCGGGATGAACGACCGAATTCAGATTTTCGAACAAGTGGATCGCAAGGGAGAGAACCTGTTGGTCTACTCCTGGATGATTTCCTACAAACGACGGAAAACTGAATTAAGTCGGGCAGGCGTGTTGGACCGCTTCACCTGGGCCAGAGGATATGGCTGTCCGGGCTCGTGGGTGACTCGCGACCATCACGCCATCCAGAAACTGATCAACCTCTATGGACTGGATCTCCCGGTCCCAAACAGTTCCCACAAAGTCTTGGGGGCTCCTCGGGCGGTGTTCGCCCCACCCCCGGGGGGTGGAGGATGATCCGAACATGTCGTTTGGGCCGTAATCTGTTCCAAGTCAAATGGGCCTGGACGGGCTGGCAGGTCACCAGTTATTACGGCTCCAAACGATGGTCGATTATTCAGTTTTACAGAGAAACATCCATTGACGATCTTCCCTCGTGGGGATTGATTGTCGGACCACTTTGTCTCGTTTATGCAAGGATTTGACCCATGGCTGAGTTCTTTGTAATGGGAAGTTCTTTCCCGGCCCCATTTTGTGGAGATAACCTTGAAAGTTTCGTGGAGGCCGATACGCCCGCAGAGGCTCTTCAACGGTTTGTGGATTCATGTTCGCACCCGTGCGGCGTCTACTCCGCCGCAGCGTTTTTGTCCTCTGACGACCAAAAAAAGGGTGGACGGGCGTTGGTTCGCTATTGTTCTAACGAGCTTCTCGTCAGAGAAGAGGCAACTCGTGGCCTCGGGTGTTACTCGACGAGTCGGAACAGTGACGGAGATCTGGTGGTCAACGGGAAGGTCCACAAGATTGTCAATCCCAAGGGAGGCCGTATCATCCCAGGGTGAACCGCGAACAAGTCAAGTAATTAGGAGAATCTGATGAGCGCTGATAGTTGGGGTTTCACCAACGACCTTCAACGGATGGTGGACGCCAGAAATTTCCGGGACGCGGCTGCCGCCGATCATTGGACGATGGAACCCATGTATGCCAATGAAAGCGTGGATTCTGCGTCCAAATTGACTCGGGAGGGTTTTGTCCTCCAGATTCTGACTCGCACGAACCCTCTCCCCCGCAAGTACCACTATTGTGTGTCGGTCTCGTTGTGGGGACCGGATCACTTGGCGATCATCCCTCCCTACGTGTACTCGTGGGAGGAGATTCAAAAAGGACTCCGTCACTGTAATGAATGCGGAGCGGACGACCGCGACACCGTCCGAGCAGGTTTTGCTACCCGTGTTTGTGGTGATTGTGTTGTGGAAACACGGAAAAGACTTGAATTCCCTGGATGGTGTGATTAAACTCCAACGAGAACAGGAGCATACCATGACGACTGAGACCGAAACTTTCACCTTCGAACAACTGGCCGGGGATCTCTCGTTGTCCCCCGATATGTATTTCATCCATGATGTTTCCACCGAGGAATATCGAGAGTACGAATTTGTCGCCGCCAATTCACTCTTCAAAACCGTCTACAGAATCAACTCTCCTCGGGTGTTGATTGTCCGCAAAGAAGGTACGACCCATCGGGTTATAGACAGTCGAGGAATAGGGCATTGTATTCCATTTGGGGGGACGGTCCCGGTTGTCCTCCGATGGAAGAACCTCATCGCTTCTGCCTGTGAGTTTTAAGGATACCCGAAATGCTTTTGCGAGTGGTGGGCGACGTTCACGGGAACTACCGTGCCTACCGTAAGATCATCAAAGGACGAGACCAAACCCTCCAAGTCGGCGACATGGGGTTTGAATATCTGGCGCTCGGCGACCTAGACCCCGAGAAACATCGGTTTTTCGGAGGCAATCACGACAACTATGACATCGTCGAAGAGATCCCGCATTACCTGAAAGACTTCGGCGTGTGGGAGTCCGTGGTGGGGCCGGTGTTTTTTATCCGAGGCGCATGGTCGATCGACCACCGCTGGCGAGAAGAATACTTCATCCGGACCGGACAGAAAATTCATTGGGAACAGGAGGAAATGACGGTCCCGGAACTACAACGGGTGATTGACCTGTATTGTGAGTTGAAACCCCCGCTGGTCATCAGCCACGCCTGTCCGCAAGGGGTGATTAAACATGTGACCGATCGGGAGTTTCAAGCACACTTTGGATTTTCAACCGACCATGAACTTATGAGTCGGACCGGACTGGCCATGCAGGCCATGTTTGAAAAACATCAACCCAAACTTTGGATCTTCGGGCACTATCATACGTCTCGCGTGTGGACGGAAAACGGAACCAAGTTCATTTGTTTGAACATGTGCCCCGAACAGGGCTGGTACGTGGACATCAACGCTGATTTGGAGGTAGAGGGTAATGGGAATTGATGCCGAAATGTTCGTCAAGGTGAGAGGGCAGCACCTGACGGAAGATGATTTGAAGGCTCTCCGAGCTAAAGTCGGGGATGCTTTCGGGACCGAACGGTTTTTCATCACGTGCGAAAGCAATTATGTCAGGCATTCGCTTCAAGAGGTTCAGGAGATCCATCAGGACTCCGCTGACGAGAACGAGGCGATCATCCGACCCTTGCCCGGCGAGCAATTCATTCAAGTCTCTCTCTACACCCGCTATTACGGCCCCGGGTACGAGCGGGGAGATTTTGGCTTCATCTATTTGCTGTACAAATGGTTGGAGCTTAACATCCCCGAGGGCGAGGTCTGGTATGGTGGCGACAGCAGTGGGGTACTGTTCCGATCGCTGACGGCGGACGGGTGTGCGGAGAAACTTCTCCAGCACTACTTGAAGGTCGGCCACCAGCCCTACCGGTGTTATTTCCAGGAGTCGCTGGGAACCGAGGACACTTGGGCGAAACCTCCCAAGTGTATTCACCCTCTGTGCGGGGACAATATGTCCCGGTCGGGGTTCGGACCCGCGTATGCCCTGTTCACCTGCGTGAGTTGTGGCCGCAGCTATTACACCAAAGACAGTGGTGTGACGTGGCTGTCGGCCCAATATCGGGACGGGCTGACGGAGCGGACGGATAAAATCTACGACGCCCAAGAGGGCGTGTGGAAAGTGTGGAAAGACCCGAAGGCCGAGACATGCAAGTCGTAAATCGAAGCGACCGATGGGCGGAAATCGTCCGTGGTCGCTTGCAGGCTCTATTGCAGACTGGTGTGGCCGTCTACACGGTATCCCGCGCAGCGGGGATCAGCCACACCAGTCTCGTCCACTTCCTGGAAAACCGGCGAGATCTTGGCCTCGGATTGTTTGAGAAACTCGCCACCTACCTGGGGATGGACATCGTGATCAAAAATGATCTGCCCGTCATCGAGGTCACACGGAAACCTGATAAACGGGTGCAGGGACGCCTAGCACCCCCGGGGGGTGGTGGATGAAGTGGATTACCCGCTGGGACGAGATCGACGGCGACAAAAACTATATTTGTTTTGCCATCACGGCCAACGGGCAGGGAGTGTATTGCCCGCAGATGGCCCGTGGTTGGAAGGTAAAACAACGAATTGAGGGCTGCTACGCGGCTATTGAGGTACCGCCCTTCCCGGGTATTGTTTGGCCGACCCTTCCCGATGGGAAAGATCCGGAGAGTACATGACCACCCCCGACCTTCCATCGCCGCTCTATGGAAATGCTTGGTCGATGTTGGCATGGTTCTACTCGCATCCCTCCAGGGATCACGCTCTGATCCGTATGCCGTGGCTGACGGAGTGGCTCTATTGGATGGATCGGAGATCGGTGAATCGCCTCATGCAATTACCGAGTGGCCCCTACGAATACTGTGAACGATGCTTTGGAACGATGATGCCAGAACACATCAAAGGACCGGAATTGGTCTGCGATACGTGTGCGAGGGAATTGCTTGTGGAGGAAGTTTGTGGGTCAGCAAGCTAACCCTAGTTCGGTTTTGCACGACACTCCGCTAACCACCGGTTGAACAGGTCCAGGTGAACACGGCTACTCGAATAGTTTGCCGAACCCTCCAAGAGCGATGCTGGGGCTCCTAACCCTTGCCGGATTTTCTCCACCACCTCTTCATAATCTTTGTTGGGTCTCAACAATTCCTTTTCATCGGGGGTCAGGCGGTCAAATTGGATCATGGCTCATATCCTGGAAAAGGTTTAAGTTTCGCACTCTTCTCCGGTCCGATCTGTTCCCGGTAATGCAGGTGGGTTTCGATCCCCATTAGGACGGCCATCAACTGCGGGCTACAGAGCGTGGTATCCCAAACCATCGCGTTGTGTTCGGTGGTGAAATATCGGCGAGCACCAATTTCATTCAAACCCACCATGATCTCATAGCCCTCGGGGGAGTCGCCCGCGTACATGAGATTTTCCTGGGGGGTTTCTTTCTCCCGAGGTTTTTCTTTTGGCGCGGAATATTTACTCAAATGACGATAGTTGAACAGGGCGTATTTGCGACCTGCACAATAATCGCATACCTCGTCGTTGTAGTCGCTGTTGCAGGGTCCGTAAAAGTCCTTCGTCCATCCCCGCCCTTCACAATGCGGACACACCTCCCCGATGGGCAGCGCCCGCAAGGTCAATCGAACTCGTTTTTCCCAACAATCCGGACACAGACCATACACCACTTTCGGGGTGTTGTAGTCCAAGGAGGGGTCGGCTAAACGAGGATCGACTGTCAACTTCATCAATTTCTCTTCGTTTTTCTCGTCACCGCAGTCGTCACAGTAGTAGAGCGTTTTAGACGCCATCGACCTTCTCCTCTGGTCCCAAGTATCTTCGAACGAGATCTCGCACGGCCACCCCGGTTTCCAACACGGGATTGACCGCTTCGTTGTTTTCCCTGCAGGCTTCGACGATTAGATCGAAATACTGAATTTTCCTACGTGACTCTTCGCGGGCCAGCCGTTCGGAACGACCTACAACCTCATCCGCCGTAGGATACCAGGATTTCCGCCACTCTTGGAAAGACATCACTCCCATACCGGGAACGGGCACCGGTGGGACCTTCTCCTGACAAAGAGTCAGGCTATGCGAGGAAGTTTTTTCAACGGTACCTTTTTGGATCAATCTCCAAAGCTCTTGTCGAACACGAGTCGAGGGATGTCCCTCCACATGGTTTTCCACTTTACTGAATGTGTCATAACCCCGAGCGACCGCTAAAATGATTTGCTCTTCCAGGGTCCGATCTTCACGGTTGAACATCTAATCTCTTTTCAATTTGACGCCCGAGTAGCCGATCTTTTTGATTTGTACATCATGAATTCCCTTAGCGGGGTCCACACCCAGGTTCTTCTGCGGCGTCCACATCGCCCAACCGCTCTGCCACCAAAGACTATCACCAATTTCTATGAGCAAACTGGCCGCGTTCTTCTCCACGTAGATCGCGCATGTGTCGTTTTTGTCTCGTACGTCAACGAACAACACATCCGGTCGATCCTTGACCTCGCAAACTTCTATGACTCGTCCACCGACCATTGGACGACCTCCTGTACGAGGGAAGACAATGCCTCCAAGGCCGCCAGACTCTCCACGACAGCCTCCTGGGTTTGAACGGCCACCACCGCTCCTGCGGCTCTCGCCAAATGGAGATTGACCTTGTCAATTTTAGGCCGCACTACCCGACCTCGACGCCCCGCGTCCATGTCGACCGGCAACCCTCGGCCCTCAGTTTTCAGAGCCGCCCCAGGTCGAGGTAGTTCACCGGTCTCGGCAAAGTGTTGCAATAACGGGAGCATTTCACGAACGTGCTCTTGGGTCCACTTGGTCTCAGTCGAATTCGTACCAAAGGACAAAATCATACCGTCAGCCGTCATCTCCTCGCGGACAACAACGGTATTCATGTCAAAATCGTCAAAAACAAACCCCACCACCGCTTCTTCGATGTTTTCGGAATCAAACATCCACGGACTCCTTCACGGGTACAAGTAATTCCGAATACAGGTAAACTGCGATGCTCTTTGTATCGGAATACCAATTCGGAATAAACACCCCGTCCTCCACCTCTCCGTGCAGGACCGTCCACACATCCCCACCATGTCCGGGTGTGTGGTGAAGGACCAGTCCCACACGATTGGGCTGCCGATTATCCAGGGTTGACTGAAAACTCCGAGTCAACCTTGACTCCCCGGGTTCCACGTATCGTTGACATCGAGAACAATAATAACCGCCCTGGTCCGGGTTTGACATTTTAAGTAGGCTCCCGTTGAGAGGTCAGTGGAGGCTCCCACAAATCATCCTTCAATCGAGGATCATCCGGCTCCACCAACTCACAAAAGTAGGGTGGTAGAGACGCCCGGACATGAACGGCTATACCGGCAAACTGCCAATACGAACTCATCAAATTGGGGTCGGGGGCGGCCCACGCGGGAATCGGGAATTGTTTCTTCAAGTACGCATACGCGGCCACCCCGAGCAGCGCTACTCGCTTGTCAGGTTTAGGGAACTCCCGTACAAGCCGGAGCAACGATTCCACCGAGACCTCCTGGGTGCAGGTCTGACAGGAAGTCTGTGTGGTCGCCACCCATTGAGAATCACCGTGGAGAAGTTGTTCGAAAAAATAACTCATCAATCACTCGCCCGCTTGAGACCGCTCACCGTATTCAGGAATTCAACGCGGCGATGATAGGATCGGGTGAATTCCTCGACCAACAAGGCGAGCGCATGATCTCTCCCGTGACCGGGTGTGGTGGGAACGCCGTCCATGCGATCCAAAATATCCGCACCCAACATCGCCAGACAATGAACGTGAACCAACGGGGTGAAACCCGTATCCTCGACCTTCCCCATTTGTTTTTGAACCTCCAACATAGAGGCTCCCACGATTTCACGTTTCATCCACCCGCTCCTCCACCCCCCGGGGGTGGTCTAACTTTTTCTCTCTCTGGAGAAAATTGAGGCAGTCGACCCATGTTCCGTTTTTGCGGAGCATTTCCATCCGCTGTCGCAGACGGTCCAGCAACAGGAGACAATCACCCCCGCTGACCGTGATACTCGTGGGAGCACCCCACTCGTTGAGCGCATAGGTGTCCCACTTGAGGATCTCTTTCACGTCTTCAATCAACCCTAACTGTTTGACGAGATCCCAACTCAGCGTGAGGTTACAATCGGACATGGTGGGTTCCTAGACGGAGTTGTGCAATTGCTCGTACATGCGACGAATCACCGCGTCTGTCCAAATTCTGGTTACTCGACCGTTCAACAGATCGACCAAGCGGGTGTCACATACGATCGCAGGGGTTCCCACCATGGCTCGCAAGTGGGATTGCTCGGCAATGTGAATCGCGTGTGAAGGCTGCCAGACCTTGGGTATCTGACAGAAATCGCCCCACTCGGCCTCCCCGTCCATTCTCGCCTGTACGAGAAAGCGTCCCCTGAAGAGAAAATACCGCTTGTCGGAAAACCGCACCGGACCCATCAAGTGGAAAAACGCCCAATACAGTCCCAACACTGCCGCGACAATCAAACACGAGGTCATTACCCAAAAGGCCGGTTCAGTCATGAGATTCCACCTCTTCCTCTTCCTCTTCCTCTTCCTCTTCCTGCTCGGGGAAATCTACCCGAGGTCGGGGATCAAATCTTTCATCAAAAAATTCAACCGCCAGATCGGCGTCCTTGACACTTTGAGTATCCAGATACATCTCGATCCAGAGATGTTGTCGCTGTTGCTGCAACAACTTTTCTTCGTCCGATTTTCGGACGGAGCGTCCCTTGTAACGGTATTTGCTCAGGTAGGGTTGGAGGAAGTCAACAAAAGCACCATAATCGGGGATGTGCTTTTTAAGCAAACCACTGTCGGGACTGCTGACGTGGACGTTACAGGTGCTGGGCCAAAAATCGACCTTGAACGAACTGTCGCGACTGCGGATCATGCAGTGGCTTCCGTTTTGTCTGTATTCCAACCCGTAGCGGGTCACCAGTGTTTCAAAAGCTTCATTGATTTTAAGCACGACTGTTCCTCCTGAATGTACGTAGGTCCCAGCTAGACTACGACTTCGACCCCTGGAGTGTCAATCAAAAAGCCTCTCTAGCTTTCCGCATCGCCTTAATGGCCTCTCGGGTGTCTTGCCCGGTTGTCAAATCCGATTTGGCGTTCTCGGAAATTTCCATCGGTCCACCGCATTGGAAACAACGGGCACCTTTCGCCCGGGCCGCGACGACCCGTCGGATCATCGCGCGATGCTCGCACCGCAGACATTTGGCCCAACAGCGAGGGTTCATCACATGCCTCCAGGTTGTAGGGGTCCGTCGTTATTGGCGCTGAATCCGCGACTGTACCCCGGACAGTAGTAGAACCCGAGAAACCAAACAGCCCGGGGGATGGTCTGTACATCCATCGACACAATGTTTTCCATCAAACTTCTCCAAAACCACGGAACCACAACACCTCTTGCATGCGGGCCTTTTTCTTCCCGCCAGCGGCGTTGTTGGGGAGATCGACCACCAACCGGCCCCAACCCTGGTAGAGCCGCTCATACAATTCCGACTGATAGCCGCTCAAAATAACCTTGCTTTGACAATTGTTCAGCGTGGCCGCCAGCGTCTGATGGTCGGCGTCCGTCATGTCGTGCCGATAAACCTGCTGGGCGGTCGACCGGGCATTCACGACATACGGGGGGTCGCAGTAGATCAGGGTCTGCGGGGAGTCCCAACGAGCGATCACTTCAATCGCCGGGCGGCAAACGATCTGAACCCTCCTGAGACGCTCGGTAATCAAAGGCAGTTGTTCGTCGATGGCGGACAGGTATCCGCTCACCACGTCCGCCATGCCCCGTCTGGGGCGGTGTAGCGTGTACGACCACGCATCCCCCCGGCCCCCGATGGACTGCCGCCAGCACACAAAGTCCAGTCGTGCCCGCTCGATCGGGTCGCCCTCCGGGAAGTCCTCGGCGGCCTCCAGGGCACAGTTTTCAAATTCAACTTCGCTGTACGGGGTGAGACTGAGGCGACGTTGCAATTCAGGGCCAAAATCCCGGAGCACCCCAAACAAATTGGTCAGCCGATGATCGAGGTCATTGTAGACCTCCACCGGGGAGGGCTGTTTGTTGAGCAGGACAGAGGCGGCCCCGCCAAAGGGCTCGACGTACGTGTGATGCTCAGGGAATTTGCTGGCGATGAATCGGGCCAAATAGTGCTTGCCGCCATGCCACTTCACCGGAGGTCGGATGATCGCCAACTCAATATCCTCTGTATTTCAGGTTGTTGGAGGTTTCCCAAACTTGATCAGACGTTTCACCCTGCAACGACCACTCCCGGACGAGCATCAGCGCATTCAGCATCAAATATTCGCTCGTTGTCCGCTGAGGAGAACATCCACACAGACGAACGCCTTTGAGGAAATCACCGTCCGCGTTGCGGATTTCCATCCCCCCGGGGGTGTTGCTTGCTTGTTCAAGTCGGGTTAAATTGGTAATGGAAATCGTGAGGTAAGGTATTTGGAGAGAGGCGGTCAATTGGCCGAGGACAATTTTACCCGCCCGCTCTTCTTCCGTCCCTGTGGGGTTGTAGTACCGGTGCCCGAGTCGTTCCCACTCCAGCATGGGGAAGTAATTTCCCCCAATCCAGAAAAAATCGGGGAAGTTCCGCACACGGACATTTCCGCTGGCCCGGTAGGGTTCAATCAGCCAGCCCTCTAGCGATTTGATCATTTCGGGGTTGAGCATTGGGACCTCTGTAGATTCCTTCACGGGAGCATTGACGCCGCCACAAGGTCAAACTCACCATCCCGAGCAATCACCCTACAGATCCTGCGGAGCCGTTCAGCAGGTTTGTGAGCTAGATAAAAGCTGTTTATCAATACCCGAGTTTCCAGCGGATACAACCTGGAGGAGTGCGGAGGGGTGTCCAAGCCCTCATAACAGGCTTCGATGAAATTCAATTCCCTGCGAGTAAAATACGGGGTGAGTTTTCGAAAGATACTGTCACGACTGACTACCGCGAATTCTCCCACAGAACATTGGTTGAAACGGTCGACCATCCCGACGAACAACCCGCCGAGAGCGCACACCTCACACGTGGTGTCCCTCACATAGGGCTTCATACTCCCCTCCGCAGCAACTCGTCGGGGGAATCCTCGTGAGACTTTCACGTAACCGGATTGATGGGGGGATTTCAGAACATTCAACTCTTGCAGCTTCAGAACATCCCGGGCGATGGCTCGACGAGCGGCCAGTCTTTCCTCCGCCGTCAATTCATTTTTCTTGACCGCCTTCTTCTTCGCCCGTGTCTTAGTTTTCACCAGTCACCTCCGTGAAAATCGTCATAACATTTGTCAAGTTCGATCATCAGTTGCTTTATAGCCAATTCCGGCGTATGTGTCCTCAATAATTCTTGGCAGCGAGTCTTGATTTGTGAAAATCCCACTAGATGACCCACACGGAAGCCACTCACGGCCAGATTACCGTTGCAGACCTCACCTAAATAGCCGATCAATTGTTCCAACGACTGCTCGGCCCCAGGGATTTTAAGTCCCTGGTTTGGATTACTCAGTTCAGCCACAACCTACTCCTTTGAACGCCGACCCAGGTATTTGAGACGGCGGTTCCTCCCCCAAAGATTCATTACGGAGAGCCGTGAAGGCTTTTTGGAGACCCCTGAGACTGTCGCGGAGTCGCTGGCGTTCACAGTCCCCCTTATCCTCACAGTCCAGACAGAGGTCTCCCGGGAGCGTCGTATTGGGTTGACCGCATCGTGTGCAAAGAGTCATCGCCATTATTCGGTTCCCGGGGGCTGGCGTAACCTAAGTGCTTCGGGGTCAAAATTAAAAGGCTTTTCCGGCAGACCGTAACCGGGAGGTAAATGCTCCGGGCTGAGTTGGAGGTTTTTGGGGTCAAAGGGGTCATCATCGCCAAGGTAGTCACCAGTATCGAGTTCGCCGTTTTCTTTTTGCCAACCGACTTCAGATTTCAACAAAGTAATCTTAAGATGTCCATCATCTAATGACACCTCAAATTCGGCGTGGATCTTGTCGCCAAAAGAACCACAATCATCATGCCGCAACTCCGAGGCTTCAAAAGCAACAAAGGCTCTGAAGCTATTCAAGCCAAAAGATTCGATGAACACTCCATTACCATCAACGGCCCAATCACAATAATTCGACTCCGCCACGTCTTCGTCCACATAGCTGAGCCAGTCAATCTCTTCCGTAAGGAACTCGGCTAAGAGTTCCCTCGCGTCCGTTACCGCCGTATACAGTCTTTGACATTCCGCCCCACGTTCTTCATCAGTCCGTTCCATGAAAAACCTCCTTAATCCTGAGAAACTCCGGTCAGTGTAACCGACCACCCCCCGGGGGTGGTTTAACTGTCGATGTAGTGGGGGACGAACCGGCTCATGTTGCCCGTCACCAGGGTCCGATCCTCCCGGATACCCATCCCCGCCGCCTCCTCGCCCACCACCCAACTGCCGATCACCGGGTAACAGTTGTCAAATACCGGGAGAGGGCAGAACTGCTGATAGACAAAGGGAGCCCCGTAGCTGCCCTCCCGGGTCAGGATCTCCGAGCCCTGGTGGACGACCGCGACATTCGCGCCCTCACGGGACCACGTCGGTTTCCTCACGTAGGTGTCGCCAAACGGCTCCAAATACGCGGGCAACAAATAACAGCAGTCGGGGAACAACTCATACAGGACGGCCAAAATCGTCTTGTTGCTCAGAATCATTTTCCACGGGGGTTCGCACCACTGCGTCTGGCTGGTCGGCAGGTATTTGCCAAATTCCTCCTCCAGCATCCACTCCCAGGGATAGAGCTTGAAAATCTGCCCCATCGCCCGGCCTTCCGGGGTGGTGAAATCCTGCCCGTCCCAACTGATCTGCTCCACGTCGAGCATCACGGGGTCAATACCCGCCTGATGGGCCTCATCCATCAAATAGACGGTGTTCATCAGATCTTCAGGGTTTTCCGTGAAACACGCGAACGCCCATCGTTTTTGCTGAAACAGCTTGAAGCGGGCAATTAACTTTTCATGCAAGCTGTTGAACTGGTCGAGCGGTCGGCCTAGACGTTTCGAGTAATCGCCCATCCAGAACCACTGCGCCACGCTGGCCTCGACCAACGACGTGGGGGTGTCGGCATTGAACTCCAACATTTTTGGTGGGGACTGACCGTCATAGACCAGATCAAATCGACCATAGAGTTGAAGTTGCGAATCCTCCCAACTCTGGCCGATCCAATCGTGAAACGCCTCCGGAATACCAAATTCCCCGAGACGTTTTTCATCCAACACATGCTGCACGGCTTGCATGCAGAACGTGTTCAACTGATTGGTCGCGTATTCCAACTCCACGATTTCTCGTTGCGTGAAGGAATAACAGACCCGTTCGTCCCAATACGGTCCCTCGTCCGAGGTATGGTAGGTCAACCCCTGTTGGCTGACCGTTTCCTCCCAATCCTCTCGGGGGTCGATACTGTGCCGTTTCATCCTTAACCCCCAAAGGCTCCGTGGGCCGCTCCAGACGAACCAAAACCGCCGCTCCGCACGGCAGACGACTTCGTACCCCCGCTGGTGGACGTGCCGCCAGAGATCCCGTGAGAGGGGCTGACGTTACTGCCGCCGCCACCGATGAACCACGGGAAGAAGGACGTGTGATGATGCCCCCCGGTCCCGCTACAGGTCGACTTCCCGTCCTTGTCTTTCGGACAGGTATGGACGGGGTTGTTGACCGGGTCGGCTCCGCAGCCCACCACGGCAAAAGCACCCAAGAGGGACAATACAATTTTGCTCGAAGAATACCTCATCTGACCTCTACCCGTCTACCACCCCCAGGGGGTGGGGTTAAAGCCTAATCTTTGGGACGGAAAAGCTTGAGCAGTAAAGCCTCGCCCGGGTGCTCCTCCAAATACTCTCGGGCCTGCTCTCTCGCTCGTTGTTCAAGCATTTGTTCAAGTGGGGCATTTATTACCGCAATAGATTTTTCCCACTCCGCTTCAGTGATGACTCCTTTGGAAATAAGCAGATGAGCCAAACCGACGAGCAATTTACCCACCCGAAGGCTACTGTCCTGGGATTGCAAGTGCCGGTGAGCCAACGCCGCCACGTCTTCATCGGTGATGTCAAATGAGGAAGCCAAATCCATTACTCCTAAGAAAAGAACCCCAAAATCAATTACTCATAACGGGTCTTCGGGTCCAACATATTCACCACCACAAGCCTCCCAACCATCTTCGACTTTAGTCGATACCTGAAAACCGCAACCACGGCATTCACAATAGTCGGGAGCCGTGCAGAATCCTCCTCGAAATTCCTCGGGGTTGACCTCATTGAATTCGCAGGTTTTCTGGAAGTCCTCCTCGGTCATTTCCACCGGGACGGATTTCTCGAAATTCTCCGCCTTGCATTGAGGACAGATCCACCAATAACCATGACGAAGAGCAATCCAATCACTCATCAGCAACCCCTCCAGATCAACAGGTCGAATCCGCCAAATGTGTTTGCAATGCCTGCGTCATCCAGTCAGCCGTTCGATGCTTTGCTCGGAAAGTCGCCTCTCCCGAATGATGGGAAATCAAACGACATTCAAACCAGTCCTTCGCGTATTTGGTAGAATCGACGATTTCCAAGTTCTCCGCGTCCGGAGTGAACAACACCTCCGTCTCTTCCGGCAGATTGAAGTCTCTCCGCAAAGCTGCGTGAATGTAACCCCAATCGTGAGGCAATTTTAGAGCGTTGATAAAATGCCCCACCTGCAGGTACGACGCCTGTCCTTTTTCAGGGACTTCCTGGGGTTCAGCCCGGCTTTCAAGAGACTGCTTCAGTTGTTGATGAAGTTCGCGTATTCTCCTCGATACCACGTCATGGAAATAAGCATCGCCCACGGTCTCGTTCTTCAACCACGCCGCCATATCCTCATATTTGTTGTGTGGGTTGCTATTGGCGGCTCTCGCCTCCTCGGCCTCGCAGAGGATCTGATCGAGTTCCTCGATCACGGCTTCGATCGTCTGCGCACAAATCTCAATTTTAAAAAACGACAAGGCATTCACGGCCAGACGAATCTGTCGCAATGTCCTACCAGTTTCAAACCACGTCTCCGGTGCTCCCTCGCCGACCACGACCTGAACCGTACACGGAAGTGCAGAGAGATCTTCCCGGCGTTCCCAACGGAAAAACGATTCCTCCGGTCCCCAATGGACGGCTACCTCGTCGGGATGTTGATCGCTGAATTGGGACACACGACCGGAATACTGCACGCGAGAGTCGTTCTTGATTCTCGGGTCCGTCCCGGTGTAGATGACCCGTTGATTGAGGTCGAACACCACCCCCGGGGGGTGGGTTGTCTGTTCAGTCATGGTCGGTTCCTCCAACACCCAGGGCAGGCTCTGCTCTTGCAGGCCCTGCCATAAGGCATACAGTTTTTCGGGACTACCGAGAAGTGATTGCAACGCTTTCCACTGTTTTCGAGTCATCATGTCCTCCCATAAAGAGAGGACATTTTCAAGCCCTATCGTGCCAAATTATTTGCGAATTTCTTTAATGGCCGACTTCCAGCCCGCACCCGACGTTCTTGGGTGGATTTTCTGTAGGGTTGGCCTGATAGGCGGCAATTTCGTCAGGGATCATTCAACTTCTCCAATCAAAGACAGGTGCTGGTTGCCTGAACATCTTCCCGGTAGGCCGCGTTAAACCCCTGAATCCAAAGCACCCGATCATCGGACCGGGGAGGATATTGCTGACAATTTCTTATCTGATCGTAGTCTCGTTCGGCCAAATAACATTCCCGGCCCTCTTGATAGGGATTATGATCCACGCGGGGTTGAACGGGCTCGTTTGTTCTACCACACACGAGGACCATAAACAACACCGCATTGACCATCAGGCTCAACAGTAACAGGCTCAACAGTAACCACCAAATCATTGTTCGCGGGACTCCAACCGTTTATGCGTGACCATGATGTTGTGCGCTCTGGTGATCTCGCCTTCGGGCCACTCGTTTTTCTTTTTCCAAAACCCGTGTGTGAGATACCAGAACTCGCCCATACGAAAACAGGCGAGTCTTATTTTGAACTGCTTGAAGGCGAAGATCTCCCCCTCGATTTGTTTGAATTTCTGCCTGTTCATCATCCGGCCCTGTTGCTCCCGGAAATGCTTGAACATCGCCAACAACTTGCGTTGATCGGCCCTCGGTAGACTCTCGATAAACTCCCGGGCTGGACGTGAGCCGTCTTCCAGACGAGCATAGAAGAGCGGGGACAGCACCTCATCCCCGTCCAGGTCCGCGACCTCACGCTCGTGCCACTCTTGAGGATAAACGGGGATGTAGCTCAATTCGGACATGCCAGACCTCCTTGTGTTTACTCGACCCCACCCCCGGGGGGTGGGCTGTTCTGATATTCCCTGATGGCATGTTCACGGGCTCGCTGGCCCACGAGATCGAGGATTTCCTGACAGGCGACCTGTGGATCGAATCCATCACCCGCGTTTTGAATTGCACTTTTCTGTCTTTGTTGAATTTCCTCGCTCTTCAACCACGCCATCATCTCCTGATACTGGTCGACCTCCATGGAATGCTCAAGTTCTGTGTCGGGTAATATTTCCCGGCGTTGGGCACAAAAATGAAGTCTGTACGTGCTGGCCAACATGTCGCGGGCGAGACCGAGTAGCGCCAGCACCAACGTGGGATTAACCTCAACGGTTTCCGAGTCATTCATCATCACTATAAGTCCTTGCAAGTTGTTGTACTCAGGGCACCAATCGGGCGTGACCGCCGCCACCTGTCGTTGGTCGTGGCTACGAGCGAAATAACGGTGACCACCAATCATACCGTCCCGGGTTCGAGGATGATCACACACCCGACCCTCGTCGACATAATGTGGGCAGCCCTCGCAGGTCCTGTACGTCTCTGTGTAGATTCTCGGACCGGCATGGTCTTTGGGTTCCCTCATCGGTTCTCCAGGGGATATTGCTGTAAAACCTTCTTCGCGTACGAAAGTTTAGACGTTGACTTTTTCTTCTTCGGGGCCTTGCAGCGGGCCTCATTACAGCCCACACACGCCACCGCGAGGTTCTCTGGATCACTGGTACATAAAGAGGGGCAAGAGGCGGCTCGTTTGGGTAAACCTTGGACGGCCAACCCGTACGTGGGGAATGTCGCGCACAGGTGGAAGCAAGGTTGGGAAGATGGCTTTAACCAACGAGTTGCCCAAGGAGCCACACGCCGGTGAGCGACCTACTGATTTTCACGCTCAGTCTAGCCGGTGGGGTCTTTCTGCTAGGCTTATCGCTCGGGATCTTTGTGGGTATCCTCGCCTCAATCCCCGTTGGTTCACGGGTCGTTCAAAACCAAAAGGAACAATCATGAAGTGGCGATCTGCGAAGCGATTTGACCAAACCTATGCGGTCCAAGAATTTGCCAACTATTGGATTGCCCTGAAGGACGGCTCCGTACACTTTGCCACGTGGAATCCTCAGTGGAAATCTTTCAGCACCGGAAACCTGTTCGTTGAATTGCCCGATCTGGTGGGGTACATTCCAGTCAACGTGCCTCGCCACCCGGAGGACGAAGAGTATTCACCCAGCCATATCCGCGTCCGCAAAACAGGTTCGTCACAGTGGTTGGAAATGAACGATCCCCAGGTCCCGCAACGAGTTAGAGATCTGTTCGACACTGACGCCATCACGTCTGGAGGGCACCTCCGCAGTGGCGACGTGACTGTTCCAGTAGAGGGCCAGTCCGTGATTCCTATGGGTGCGCAACCCGACCACTACGAGCGGTGGACCTGGGCGGAGAAGTTGGTGTTGGACGCCGACAGCTTGGTCACAGGTTTAGGAGTAGGGACATGACCCCCGAAGAACGAAGTCAGGTGGAATCGAACATCCAGGCATTACGGATTCGGATGAACAAGTTGTCCGCAACCTTGACACGATTACAGGAAGACCCGGACGGGAGCTATTATGCACCCAAATTGGTCATTGAGGCCACCAAGAATCTTCAATGGGCCAACCACTTGGAACTTGATCTCCCGAGTGAAGTCTGGCTGGGTCCCCTTCTCGATGTCCTGAACCTGGAACTTGACAAATTGAAAATGGAGATTCGAGGACAACTGGAATTGCTTTCCAAAGATCAACCCCGGGGGGGGGCTGTGTTGAGTGACTACGAAATGTATTTGCTCACCAGCATTTTCCTGGGTCTGCGAGTTATGGGGCCACAAATGGGAGCGGTCGATAACCTGATCGCCAAGGGATTGGTCGTGAACGACGACCAAGGTTCACGGGTAACTCTCGACGGGCGGCAAGCGTTAATTCACCATTACGGGCCAATCATTTTGATGTGTGTCCCACTATAAGAAAAACTAGGTTGTTTTTCTTACAAACTTGCCGCAACGGTTGCGGCGAATAATCCTGGTAATCACCGCAAAAGAGGTACAAAATGCGACAGCTTCCCACCGACGACTACGAGCGAGCCAATTTGGACCGACTCCAACCCCTCCCGTGGCAGCTTCCCCTGCTCGGCCTCAACCCCGACTACACCTGTTGGGGTCCGTACGAGGACTACATGGCCGGTAGTGCGGGTCGATGGAATCAACCCCAAATCCTCGACACCTGGGAGGAATTCAACGCCGCATGGGGAGGGCTGGACGAATACAACGAAATTGTCAACTTCTACTTCTCCCTCGAACGTGATTCCCGCAAGTGCGACCGCTGTGAGGACGGCTACCACCCGGACGCCCGGTGGATCGTCGATTCCTTCTACAACCACAGCAGCCCCTTCGCGGCAGGACAGCAACCTACCAACGAGGTGTTGGCCCGTTATGGACAGGCGTTCACGCAATTCTGTCAAGAGATCAAGTTACTGGCCCGACAGGAATGGCACCTCGACATCACCGAGGACGAGGTACAGGCGCTGATTGCCGAAAATCGCGTCCCTGCGGACTCGACAGCCGCTCAAATCAATCAGAACTATCGGACCGGGTTGGGCCACGACGGGATCAACCGTAGCATTCTGATTCGTCGCCGGTGTGAACGCCTGGGCGTGCCGCTGACCTGTCGTGTATGCGGGGGTCAGGGCTACCAGTACACGTCCCCGAACGCACACGTGGAATTGACGTTGTGGTTCATCCACCCCCGCAAGGGCTGCAGTCGCGGCGTGCAGGTCAAATTGATTGAAGAGAAGGATTTGGAGGCCGTTGTGTCGCTCCTGCGGGAAGCGGCTGACCGCAACGCCCAACGATTCCAGAAAGTGGTCCAAATTCCTGTCGTGGCAGGGTGATGAAAATGGGTTGGGCGGACCGACATATTGAAAAGCTACAAGCCGGAGAGACCGTGACTTTCCGGCCCCACGGCAACAGTATGTACCCCCTGATTGCCTCTGGTGATCAGGTGGAGGTCATCCCGCTCGGGGATGTGGAATTGGTTGTCGGTGATGTTGTGTTGTGCCGGGTCCGAGGGCAACAATATCTTCATCTGGTTAAAGGACTCGACGGCGACCAAGTCCAAATTGGAAACAACAAAGGGCATATCAACGGTTGGACACCTCGCGACAAGTGTTTTGGTCGCGTCGTTCGAATCACCACAGGTTAAAGGAAATCGTCATGGTGGATGCCGGGGAGGCCATACTTGGCCTGCTAGAGGAGACCTTCAAGGTGGAAGCACCACTGGAAATCATTTGTCGGGAATTGCCCCGTTTTTGGCAGACCAGCCGCCGATTACGGTGCTGGTCGACCGATTGTCAAATCTTCGGGCACGAATACTGCGCCGAGGGGGCCATCGCAGAAATCTACTTGAAGCATTGTCCCAAGGCAAAAGAGATCAATGCCCACTGGAAAGATAATGTCTTCGCCTGGGGGGAGGACAAAAAAGAAGCTTGTTGGCTCCCACAGCCGGTGATTGATTGGATCAACCAATATCACGGTAAAGGCACGGGTGAGATCCTTCGAGGCAATCTCGCGAGGCTGAATGATCAGGGAATAAATTTCAAGGCCATCGCGCTGATCATCCGTCTCAATTTCAATGTAACGACCTTGGTCGCACCTGACATCACCGAATTCAACCCTCAACCGACTACATAAGGCAGGAGAACAATGGCAGACACGGAATTCGACGCCTACGACAAGGATTTGTACGAGGATTTCTCGATCGAGCAAGCGATCAACTCGCTGCAGGGTCGAGACGATCATCGTTACGATGGCTATATCGAAATTCGGTTGGAAGAACTTGCCCGCCTGCGAGCCGCAGAAGTGGAGTTACAGGCGTGCAAAGAATTCTTGGTCGAACAAGGCATCCCTTATCCTTGACGTAGAGGGGGCTAAACGTGACCCTTGAAGAGGTCTTGCAACTCGCGCTCGACGAGGCGTTGATTGACGCCGACGAACACCATGAATTGGTGGATGAACTTGACGATCTGCGTAGCCTGTGTCAAGTGGTCGTAGGTGCGTTAAACAGAAAAGGTCCGTATCTGTTGATCGACAATCCCTTGGGCGACCAACCCTTGAACGAGCGATCTCTGTGAGGACTGAACTTCCCGATCGGGAACATTCGGGCGAGAAATCATCCCCCAAGAGGCGGGGACTCGCCTGACCGGTCACGTTGTTCCCGATCGGGAATCCTAAACTTTCGACCCAACATCGCCGCCGTCCGGGCCTCCTCGGGCGTCAACTCAAATTCCTGATAGGCATGCTTGGCGCAAGACGGCCTGTCCTGCACGACCGCAATCACGTCCAAGAATCGGTTGGCCATCTCGACCAGACCCTGCACGGACAGCGACTCCCCCTCCTGGAGGGGCAGTTCTTTATTGACCAGTGCCTCAATACGTCGCCACTTCTCCGCCAAATGCCTCAAAGTCGCGAGATCTTGAATGGCTTGATTGATTTCCGCCCGAGTATGACCATGTTCACTGTTGCGATAAAATTGAAGCATCAACTCAATCAACATCCTCGACCCTTCCGTCGGCGGTCACGGGCCGCCTTTTTCTTTTTCCTGCGGTCCTGAAGACTCTCCTGGCCGCCCAACGGACGACCGATCCGATACGGATCGAGAATCGGGGGCCAGATCTGGTATGCTTTGCTGTGACGGCTCATGAGCCCTCCACGGACAATTCCGACAACCATGATGACAACAATACCCGCGTGCCAACAAATACTCCCTGGAGAGCGCTACCCGGGACATGGTTCGAATCCCGGAATTTGAATTCCACTCCTCGCCCGATAAATCGTGTTCAGTTTGGCCGCCAACGCCTCTTCGAACGACTGCGTGAATTCTTGCAATTCCTGCGGGGCATCTTGGACACGGGGCATCGGCAGGGGGAGGAGTTTCCACCCACTCTTGTCGAGAGTTCGATAGATCTGTTCGTAGTGCTCGAATTGGGCGACCCTCTTGTCCCGGGTCGACAAATCCTCTCCACAAATCTTGACCTGCTCGTTCGCATAATCGTAGACCGGGAAATAATCCTCAGACAGCGTCAAAATGTTGAGCTTAAAACCCACACACCGCCACGAGGTCAACTCCCCCTGCCATTCATAATCGGGGTCGTCGTCCCCTACGGTGGCATAAAAACCATTGGTCTCCAACCACTGCAGGATCTCCGGAGTCTCCAGAGCGTAAAAGTCCCAATCGCTCTTCTCCGTCGCCCCGCCCACCCAACGACTCCCGGTGGGACGACAACCCAGAGCGGTCAATTCAGAAATCAATTCTTTGAGCATGGCAGATCCTTCAACTACAAAATGTCAGCGTCAGGAAGGTTGTACTGGAAAGACAAGCAAGCGGGCCAACCGAAGACGGCGGGAAATTCGACGTGACATCTCCTCCTCCCAGGCGCGATTCAAAGACTTCTGAGAACGGAAGTCCACCCCCCGGGGGTGGTGGGGACCGATTTCAACCCTGCGGGGCTGCATGGGTTGTTGTGGTTTCTGGCGGCCACACATCAATCGAGACCGGACTTGATCGAACACCCGATCGGTGGACTGACAGATGAAATTGGTGACTTGCTGCCGGGCCGTGGCATCCCCGGCATGCAGGGCCGTCATCACGTCCATGTACGTCATCGACCGACCGCCCACGTCGTAAAACTTTTCTTGACCCTTGGTCTGCTGGGTATCGACCACGGTCCCGCGATACCGAGCTTGAGAGTCAAACCAGATTGTGTCTGGAGTAATAATTTTCTCTTTAAGTAATAGTGGGAGGATCTGCTGTTCGATCCATTGATTGAAATATTCGGGGTCGTCCTCTTGACCATCCGTCAGCGGCTCTAACTTAAGGGTGCTGCGACCTGCTTTCCAGAAAGCTACAATCAACCCATAGGCGTCCTTACCCGTTCTCCCCTGTACCAAAGGCAATCTCGAACTGTTTAGGTTCTGGGTCATCTTATAGGTTATGAGTGTTTCCTCAATATCACGATGAGTCTGGTCCTCATCGCCGCGTACAATCTCATATTGACCATCATTGTTGAAATCCCCAATAATAAACGGCATCACGGGATCAAAGTATTGATAAAAAAGCCCGTCCGGAGTCACTCGACTCTCTTGGGTGAATTCTCCTTCAGGGCGTGGACCAGGCGCGTAGGGCATGGGTTAAACCTTAATATTGACGTAAATCGAAGTCTTTACGTTTCGTCACCGGTGGTCCTTGAGGGGTGAACGACCGGAGGACAAATTGGGCCGGGAGAGAATTTCTGAAGGTATCCCCGATTTCATCCACAAGTCGACCCTCGAAGTATCCCGCGACTTCTTCAGTGTTCAAGAAAACGTCAAATACCCCAATACCATGTTGCACCACGGAAATCGACACAAACGGAACCTTGGGTATTGTGTTTTCCGGTACGGGTTGACCGTCGGTGGTCTCGTAGGTCAACGACACCAACTGACGGACCTTTGTTTTCACCTGTAAAGCCGGTTCCGCTGACGCAAAAAACTTCATCAATTGTCCCTCGCCTGTCTACTGAACAACTCGTTTTCCCACCACCGCAATTCCTGCTCCAACTCCTGACCCCGCATGCCGTTGGCCTGTAATAGCCGGGCGACAAACTGTAACATCTGTTTGCGGGGAATACGATCGAAATTCTCCCAATCATCAGCATCCGCTTGATTGTGGACCACCCGGTAGATCCCCCAGGCCAACTCCTCGGGAATATCAGCAGGTCGGGCGAACGGTTGATGTCCCGCGAGCCTCTGCGCTAATCGCTCAGACCGGCTGGCGGACAATTGAAAGACCGGGGCGGGTACTTCCAATCCTCGGGCAGGACCCGGAGGGGTGCGATTGGGAGGAGGTCCGTCGTCATCACCCCCGCCATCATTGTCACCACCACCAAACATTCGCTTGTTCTCATAGAAATCCAGGGAATTTTGACCAAAGCCTACCCACCCCACGGACAACCAAACTTTAACCAATCGTACCTGGGGTTCATTTCTGAACCAATTGTTCAACCGTTCAATCAGGTGTTCGTAAACCTGTAACCCCTGACTGATAATTTTCCACCCCGGGACGGTTGTTACGGGCTTCTCATCAGCAAAGCTTTGAACCAGCCCCCAGAGAGGTCGAGCATCCTGAATTAACTGATCGTAGTGGAACTCCTGAGAGTACAGGTCTCGATCGACGACAAACTGAGCCCGAGGACCAACAGGTTTGACTCCCCAGAAGGGATTTTCATCCAAGAGGTGCCAGACCTCGCTGTCGGCAATCAACTTGATTCTAAGGCGACCCTGCAAGGGACCGGCTTGGCGGCCATGCTTCTGGTAGTACGCACGAGCCAACTGCTCACCCGCATGAGTCATCTGCCCCATCTGTCGCTCCGGTTTGAATTGTTTCCTGAACAAATACAACAAGTGGACCCCGATGCCCAACCTCTTAAATTCGGGATCGACAAACACCCCGTCCGCCCCCCACTCGTCGCTCGCGCAACCGACCTCTCGATTACCCACGAACGCCGCCACGGTCGTATCCGTCAAATGCAAACCATTGGCCCGCATCTCCTCCTCGGTTTGCATGACCGCCATCCCCTGATCGTCCCGGACGATCTCATCCTCGGGGGTGTATTTTACATATTTTAGTCGTTCACCACTTTGGCGAAACTCCACAACAACACCCTTCATATTTTTGGTTTCCAACAATATCGGGTATCGTTCCTGATAATTGGGTACAATCCACGGGTCTTTGAACATCGTGCGATAGGCGTCGTTGGGAATATGACCGGTCTTGTGCTGCTCGATAAACTGGTCCTCATCGGGAGGTATATCTCGTGGCCGGGCAGTCCACAAATTGTGTTGATCGAGGATGGCGATGTACTCCTCGGGAGTGCTGGCCTTCAGCGTCTTATCCTTTCGAAACACCTCAAGAAGCCCGTCATAGTCGTACAGACCTCGCTGGAACATCTGACGTTTTTGTTCTTCCAGCGTCCCCGCCGTTCTCTCCATTTTGCGGAGCTTCTTGTAATAATCGGGGCTTTCCGTCAAATGATCTTTGGCGATCTCTTTAGCCAAGGTCTTATTAGAGGTGTGTTCCAGTTCGACCTGCTGGCCGGACTTCAGCGCCTGGGGATCAAACGCACTGTCGGGCTGGCCGTCACCCAACCCACCGGGCAATACCTCGGTCAACCGCCGAGTCATTCGAGCCCGTCTGCTGGCCCAAATTTGATTCGGAAGCGCATTGGAGGAGGACATCAAATGTGTGAACCCCAACCGAGTCAAAATCTTCCCATACAGAGAATCTCGCTGAGCGTCTGAAGGGGTGAACTTCAACTTGTAACCCATCTTTTTAAGGTTCACCACCAAAGTCTTCAAGACCCGCATAAACGCAAAGGTTTTACGGTCGGCTCGGGTACGGGCCTCGGACAGGTTCAACCCGGCGTGCATGAAATCAATGGACACCACCCTCTCTTTCGGCTGGTCGAGGTACAAATAAATACCCCAGGGCGGGAGACTAAAACTGTACCCGTCGGGTCCGTTCAGGTAACCCTTGACGCCGAGCAACGGGGCCAATTCCTTCATGCTGTTTTGAAAAGCTTCAGAGTTGCTCATTTATCGTTTACTCAAAATCAAGTTGATCCACGACTGCAGCACCACCTCGGTCAACTGCTCGTACGGACTGGATTTCAATTTGGTGTCCGCCGCTGGTCGGTTACGACGAACGAGCAAGATCGCTCGGGGCTGCAATTTGATCTGGTAGGGCACGCCCGGCAGACCATAATAGGTGTTGCGGCTCCCGCCGCCGACCAGTTGTAACTGCGACCGCAAAAGCTCCTGGATGCGCCCGGGTGCCACGCGGTCAACCTTCACCTTTTTCTCCGGAGGGGCGGCGAAGCGGATCGACTGATAGACCTCCCGGCCCTCACGACTGGCCAGCCGGAACGTCATCCACGCCTCTTTCCAATTTTCATTGATCTCCATGGCCAAAAGCGTGCAACCCTGGACCGCCGAGTCCATCTGCACCATACGGAGCAGGAGAGCTTTCAACTCCTCCAACGGCATCCGCTTGGTCGATCGCTTCGAACCTATGGGACGGTGACTCCACACCCCGCCGTTGAACCAGAAATCCATCGGCAATTGAGATAGAATTTCGTTATAGATGACCTGCACGTACCCCAATTCTAACACCCGTTTAATCCATGCTTGACGTTGATCCTGAGTAAATTCAGGGGTCGGTGGCTGCGGACGACCATAACCCGGACGACGAGGCCCACCCCCGGGGGGTGGTGACGGCGGTTCTTGAAGGTTCTGACCGGCGCTCGATAGGGTCTCGTAGGCGTTGTTGACCAGCATCATCTGTTGGTCGGAGCCGCCGTGATCGGGGTGATTTTTGAAACTCAGTTGACGATAACGTGCTTTTAGCTCCTGAGCGTCCAGAGAGGTCGTGGTGGCCGGGTAGCCAAAAACCGTTAAGGCTTCCGGGATGGGCATGCGATGGACGGCAGCGAGGCGACCAGCCAGTCTAGCGCGTCTAAATTCATGAAAGTCCATCGCCTGTCTCCCTGATGAATTCCGGGGTGACCGAATTGCGCTAGTCAATAGATCGTCCCGGGGGTCATGGAGGGTATTGGAAAATGACTCGTCGCATCAAGTTGGCTCGAAAGCTCCTCGCCCAGCCGGTCCAGATCGAGGGGGGCAGGAATCCCCGTATCGTCCCACCCATCAAAATCATCCCTGTTCGGTTTGGGCCAGGACGGGTAGGGACAATTTTGTACTGCTCTGCGAGCATGGTTTGGCGTTATGCAGAGAATTTCAGTTCAGACGGGGCAAAGTACATGCGTCGGAAAAGGTAATCCGGTGGTGTCTGGAGCGGTCGAGCGACCTCCCCCGGGGGGTGGCCTCCTCTGCTCCCCTGTGTATGCCGGTGGAATTCCAGCAAGAGGATCTAGTGGCCTCCTACCGGGCCTATTACCGGACCAAAACTCATACGCGAAGCGGTACATCTATGATGTGTTGGGGTGTGAGAGGTCGACCGTATTGGTTTTGATACAGCTATTTAACTCGCTCTTTTTCATGCAAATAGCCGTTCAACCATTGCACGGCCCAAGTGGTGTCCGGCGTTCCCTGGTAGGGGTTGCTTTCCGCGCTCAGTTGGGCCTGACAGGCGCGTTGACCTTCGCGGAAAACATTTTTCAGGGATTGTTGATAGCATTGCTCCGCCGAGTATGCGATCCCAACGGCAAACACGACTATCAAAATCCCTATCGCCCACGGTGAAGGGGATTCTCAGGTCAAGGGGTATTTTTGAATTGTTGTAGTTGGGTGGGCGGGTCGTTTTTCTGCATCTCCTGCCACTCGCCGGTCGTGTGAATCAACCGCCGCCATTGGCTGGCCAACATTTCCGCACGTTGTTTGACCGCAGCCGGTACGTCTTGACGGTGGTGGAAATCAACCAACTCCCCGTCCTTCAACGGGTTGTATTGAAGCTGGACATACCAGCACAGGTTTTCTCGATGAAAACTAAACCGCCTGGGTGGTCGTCCGATCATCGCATTGTCGTCCGTGAAAACGATCAACCCCTCGGACTCTTGGACGCGATAACCGATCCCACAGAGAACCACTCGTTCAGCGAGTCGCCGCATCATCCCAACCCCTTCAAGGCACTCTCCAGTGCCCGGTCCAACTCCACCGCGTGCGGGTGGAGAGCATTAAAACGTCTCACCACTCGTAGCGCCATCTCCCACCCGATCTCGAACGCCAGTGCCTCCATTGGCGTGGCATCCTCCAACCATTCGTTCATCACTTCGTCACGCGAAGGGACGTTCAAATCAAGCTTGCTGTCTTGTAGACGATCCATCAAACCATCAACTCCTCGACCAATTCCACGACGGTCTTGCCTTCCCGGACAGTCAACACGACCGACTGGACGTTGAACGACATGTTCTTCACCAATTCCGTGAAGTCCGGTGGGACGATCGGCGTCAATGGATGCTTCTCATTGAATATCTGAATCGTTCTCCCCACAATATCCAGGCGAGGATGGGGGCCACGAAGATACTGCGCATCAAATCGGACCGACGAACCCTCGGACAACTTGTCGATCTCCGCCAACACAGACTTCAAAAATTCGATTTCCGCCTCATACCCGACGGCATGAATGGCCTGAAACAGACCCTGAACGGTCTCTAGTCGCTCGGCCACCATTGCCCGAATTTTCATTTGTCATCTACCTCGTACGAAAAGTGTTAAATTAGGACTGGTTGACCGCCCGCTTATAACCCCTCTGCAGACAGGCTCGCGGGGTGTTGGATTGATTTGCTCGCCGCCAGTCCTCCCACGCCTTTATATGACCCCAAGTAGTATGGCACCACGACTCACGCGGGGGCTCCACTGAACGGGCACTTACCGGGTATCCATGAAGAAGAGCCTCTTTCAACTCCTCCCAACCGCCCTTCACTTGACCACCTCGTCCAACGTCATTTCCATACCGTTCACATCATTCCCCAAAGTCAGCGACACGGCCTTGAGATCCGGGCTGGTCATGACGGGACTGTCCGGACCACTCCACTGACGAATGAATTGGAGGGCCGGTCCAACCTGCAGGTTGGATTCAGGGAAATCGCTCACGTATTGCTGCAGTTGCTGATTGATCTTGTCCCAATGATCGTTGCGGATGTCGTCGATGTCGATGATGATCTTACCGGGTTGGGGGAGGTCCACCAGATAATGGAGGAACGACAATTCATCCCGTCGGGCATCGACACGAATCTGATAGTACGCATCCGTACCAATCCACCGTTCATCCTCCCGCTGTCTTTTTTGCAGATAGTCGATTCGACTCTCGATACGTTCTTTCATGGTCATGCTCATTTACCCGCCCCCTCGGCAACCTGTTTTCGAGCCAACTCCACCGCACCCGATATACTGACCGGGGTTTTCCTGGCCAGCACATCCTGACTGTGCTGCTCCTCCCAACCCTCATACCACTTCAAAAAAGCGGTCGTCTCCGTGAACGGACAATCGGTCCGGTAAATCCCCTGACGGTAATCATCCCGTCCACGCTGAACATACGGGTCCGGGGGACTGGACCAAACGTCCGGGATGATATGCAGGGGGACGACCATCGTGATCAGCCCCAACCCGTAGCCGCCCAACAACATCGTCAGATATTTGAGTGTCTCTGTTTTCATAAAGAAAAACAACGACACACAAACGAGGGTCAAAATCACCGTAGCAATACCTAAACTCATGATCGGCTCCGCTTCGCCAAATAGTCGTTGTGATCTTCACTCCCGACAAGCTTGAAAAGCTGTTTGATTTGAACCGTGGGACCTGCCTCCAGGGAATCCTTGGGGTGATACCCGGAGAGTTGGATTCGAATGTACTTCCAACTCGGGGTATTGTTGGACGCCCACCGTTGATATGATCTCAAGCTGGTACTGGCCTGGAGCCCGGCAGCCAAGGCAATCAAACGCACGGGGCGGGGTCGCACACCGTGATAATAGTCCATCATGGCATTCGCGTGCGCTTGGGTGAACGGGCTAGTCCCCACGCCAAGGCTCTTGTGGATATTTTCCACCGGAACATAGGTGAGCAACCGGTAGGGCGGGTCGATCGACACCGCGTCGTGTTCGACCAAATCAATGAAGCGAATAGGGCGACGACGAGTAAGCCGGGAGGGGTTGTCCAACACCCGAGAACGAGTGTCCTTTTGGCCGTACTGCTCCGTGTGGAATTCAAGCGTCACGTGATCGGGTTCCGGGGCAACGAACTTGACCAACGGCGCAGCCGCCAAGGCTGCAGTGTTGGTGAGAAATTCTCGACGATCCATCGGTTAACTCCTTTTTAATCAACAAGTTTGAACAGTTGATGCTTTAGGGTAAACTTACGTGTCCCCAAAGGCTTGGTAATTTGCCCGAGAGCCGCCCCGGGGAGGGGCTCATACCCTTTGAGGCTCAAGTGCATATACGTCCACAAGGGTTCTTTGGGCGCATTTATTTTAACAGAGTGTATTTGGGTATTTTCATCCACACCACTCTGCACGACCGCCAACCAAAGTTCATAAGGTCTTACACAAAATTCACTTTGGATCACCCTTCGCAGATACGCCTCCCTCCCCATTCTGGGATGTTTGGGGTTTAACAGCGCCACCTCTTTTGGAGTCGCAGGACGGTAACAACGTAACTCGTACGGTGGATCGGGGAGCATGCCCTTCCGGCGTAACGGACCGGGGATGACTAGATCCAGAGACCGAACATGTTGACGTTGAACCTCGGATACTCCGATCGGAATGTCCTCGACACGATCATCATAATAACGATGATACAAGATCAATCTAACGGAATCCGGTTGTTCCGAAGCCGTTAACGCTGGCAATGAATGATCCATCCAATCAAATCCTGACTTAAGAGTATCGTCGTCCGCCCGCAAGGGTGAACAGTTGATGATTTTTGAGTACGTGAACCAGCCCGTCTCCACGAGGGTCGGGGGCGTACGCCAAACAGAGTACAGGCAGATAATACCAATCCGGGGTGTCGTGGCCGGTATGAAGTCTAATGGAACGCAGTTGAGTGTTTTCACTCAAACCCTCTTGGACGAGGCTGATGTTGACCGTCCCTAACTGGAAGTTAGGGTATTTCTTACGTTCTACCTCCATCTCCCACCACAGATCGTTTCGGACTGCCGCTCCCATTCTCTGCCGGGCTTTCTGGATGGGACGGTGGGAGAGCAACCCGTCGAGCATTAAATGGCTAACACTCTTTCGAAATCCTTCCGAGTTGTAGCTGATCGGGCAGTATTCCAAAACCTTGGTTTGGTTCATCGGCCAATGATACAAGTCCAGATCCAGATAACGGATCGGACCAGGACGGAGGTAGGAATCCCGGTGCAGCGTCCCCCGCTTTCTATCCTGCGGAGTTTGGGCGGCTGAGATCTCCCAATTCACCCCCAATCTCAGGGTGTCCTGGGCGTCAGTTGAGGCCGGTCGTGCGGCCAACCCGACCAGCGGCGTAGCCGCCAGTGCCATTGAACTGGTGATGAATGTTCGACGATCCATGGTTCAACCTCTTTCTATCCACCCCCGGGGGGTAGTTAAGGAGTATCAGTCACCTCACCCTGGAGATGTATTGCCCTTTGAACATCATCGGGAAATCGACCAATCTCAACGTCCCAAAACTATAGTAGGGGTCGACCGACTCTGACAACATCACGGGTTGACCGGAGGTGTTGGCGGTTCTGCTCAAATTGAGTTCCAAATAGTTCCACGCCCAAGGCTCCTGGCAAATGACCTTGATGTGCGTGCAGACTGTTTTACTGGTGATGTCCGACCTGTTCAAGGTCGCATACACCTGATGCGGTAAAGTCGGGTACCCCAATTCTGCGGGCATCAATTGGTATTGAAAGTGGTATGTGGCCGTCGAGACTGTCGCGGAAGTCTTCCATGGAATACGAAAAAGGCTCAAGGTCAATTCATCAATAGCCGGGCCTTCGGGAGGCATCGCCTTTAGACCAGGGTTGACCGTCGCTTTCAAATAAGAGAGCGGTAGACGCGGGTCGGGATGGAGTGGCCAACAGGATCTACTTGGAAAAAAATCAGGCCAGCTATAATTGACGTGCAGGGATCGCGGGGCGGCGACAACCGGTAACAGCGGGGTGAGCGCGAGGGCGGCAGAACTGGATAGAAATTCTCGACGATTCACGGGTCTTAGTCCTTTCACGATATTTGCTCGTCTCTCCGAGCCGTCACACCACTGGAAACCGGCAGGTGTCGCGGGACGGAAGCAGGCTGCGGTACGCACTTCCATTCAATCGCAGGATCTCTCCTGGCCGCATCTCACCGGTGAATTGTTCTCCCCACCCCCGGGGGGTGGTTAGCCGTAATAGACTCCCGACGATCCCTTCGGGGGCTCGGGCGAGAACGACCAACGTCCCTCATGATGCCAATAGACCCGGTCCCACGGCTGCGTGCTATTGAGATGGTCGATGAACGATTGTGGGGTGAATTCCCGGGGATCAAATCTAATTCTGGTTTTCTCGCTGATCAGAACAAAGGTTGCCATTCGGCCCTGGCCCTCTTCCAACGTACCCCTCTGGAGAAAAAACCACAAGTCCTCATCGTTGAAAAAAGGGCTGACCGGGTTGATGGTTGGAGCCGTCCACAACCAATGGGAGCATCCCATCGCATGGCGAGAGGAAGTCAACGCCGTAGGGAGATTGACAATACACCAATCTTGAAAGCCTCGCTGGCGAGCAGTCATGTCCGCCACCCTGGCCAACATGCCTACCCGCTCTTCTCGGACGATCTCATGTTTCACATAACTACAACGTCCACGGGAGGCCAACAAATCCTGGATGGACACAGAGCAGGACAACCTCTCATCCCACACACCCAGAGGATTGCCGCCCCAACGAGGTTTGATCTCCGCAGACCCCGCAACGGCAGGGACACTGGCCAGAATCGCCCCTACCGAGGCTCCCAGGAATTCACGTCTGTCCATCGACTAACTCCTTCTCAAATGTCAAGAGATCCTCACCTGCCATCTTCCCGAGGCCAGCGTCAACGGTTTACCAAACATGCTCCCCCGAAATTTTCTACCAAACCTGTCGAGCATGAGCAACTTCCCGTCAATTCTCGCATGGCTGCCTACGGCGGTTTCGATCGAAGAATTGTCGAGCGTCTCCGACAAATTGCCGTCAAGCAACACAAACTCCACCTCCACCTGGGGGTTACGAGACCGAGGGCTAAAGGGCACGTAATACCACCGGGAATTATCTGCCGGTAGAGGGAGATTGTTGTCCGAGTAAATGGCGGACCAATCATGGTGCTCCATCCGCCACGACTTAGCTCCGCGATCCGCAGCCGCCATGTCCGCCCCTCGAACGAGAAGGTCATACCGGCGATTTCGAATCTCCTCAAAACAAACCCATCGCTCTCCCCATCCCTGATCTTCCATCCACTGTCGCAACGTGCGTTGAGGAGGTACCGCCACAGAACTCACGGCGCTAGTGATCAAACCCGCTACCGCCGCACCACAAAAAGTTCTACGATCCATTTTTGGAATCTCCGATCGTCCAACCCAAAGGTTGAGAAATACTGCGTCTCAAAATTGACCGCCCCTGTCCAATACCAACAATGGACTCCCCCGGGGGTACTAATTTCAGCACCCCACAGGTAAATTGATTCCTCACCTCCCCGTCAATCACCACATTCAAATAGTCAAAGGCCCACGGGTATTGACCTCTAACGAAAATGTGCCGACACCGCGTGCGGGCCGTCACATCTTTTCTGTTCAACGGGATGTACACCCGTTGGGCGTCAAGGAATCGGGGCAACGTCTGACTGTCGACGAGCCGGTATTCAAATTGGAAAATCTCCCCCTCGGGGTTGCTGTTGTATCGGGAGCGACGATACAACGTCAAATTCAAATCCTCGATTTCCCGACCCACTGGTGGGAGAGGAGGGGCGGGCCACGCCCACTGGTGGTAACCGAGCGTGGCTAACGACAGGCGATTTTCCAGGTCGACATCACCATTGGGTGCGTGCAGGGACCAACAGGGGCGGTCAGGGCTGTAACTGAGCCACTCCAACTGCATGTCCAGAGTGGTGCGGGCTCTCAGGGTCTTGACCGGCCCGAGCAGCGGGGCGGCGACCAACCCTAGTGAACTGGCTAGAAACTCACGTCTGTCCATTGGTGGACTCCTTAATCTTTTTCAAAGCAAGGTCATTGTGAGCCTTGTCCCACGCATCAACCCACGCATGGTATTCATCCGAAAGATATGTAAAAGGGCAATCATCTCTGGATTGACCGGCGAGTCTTGCTCGGTGTCCGTCATCCCAGGCAATTTGTTGTCGAGTCCGATTATCCCGGGGCACGTCCGTGGGAGCAGGCTCCGAGTCCACGGAGGTCTCGGTCGAGCCCTTTGCCGTGTGGGGAAATAGTCCATGCCTATGACGACGGAGACTCATTCGTAGTAGGCGACTTGCGGCAAACGATGAAATCCAACCCATGCCCTACTCCTGAAATTTCCACTCATTCATAACGGTATGCCCTTAAGAAATCCACAATCGTCTGAGGGTCTAGATTGCTGCCAATGGAACGGACACGTTGGATCAGCCAGAACAGGGGATCACTTCGGCGACGACACGCCACCGAGCAGTACAGATCCGCTCTCCTGTTTTTATGCCGATGACGACACGTGGGGCACTGTTTCCACGATTTGCGAGCCATCAGGGACTTCCTTGAATGAATGGCGGGATCTCGTCCAGCAACTCCTGCTGCAGGGCCGGTTCGGCCACGTGGCAGCACCGCCAATACGTCTCCTCCAGCCCATTCACGTCACGACTCCAACCGATCTCTTCCGAGGCTTCGTAGACGAACGGACGCAGGCAAGCCGGTCCTTCAGGGCTGGCCTGCCAATCGTTTGTATCAAGAACGCCCATCAATGTCGAGATCAAATGTGGAGAAACCAACACCGCCCCGTCGAGTGGTCCACCTTCAAATCTATGTTGAACCGGCATCTCTACCATACCCCCGGGGGTGGAGCGCCCGCCATGTCATCTGATATTTGGATTTGTTGTACTGCTGTCGTGCCCGCTCCGCCGCCTCACGTTGTTCCCGGGGGACATGACTGGCGTCGGGTTCGGCGCTACCCCCGATAATGCGGGTCACCTGTCCCTGACGATTGATCAAGCCATGCTCGACCATACGTTCAAAATGCTCATGTGTTGTTTCTTTACACCGCTCTAGAGCACGACGGCATTCATCGGCAAAGTCACGAGCGCTCGGCATACAAATCCTCACCATGCCATACACGAAATTCCTTCAAGGCGGATTGAACGAGCCTTCCTCGATTCGAAATTCGGA
>JACCDY010814334.1_pt1 | contig 39532 bp, 35 predicted proteins | sample 7446391 | NCBI WGS metagenome assembly JACCDY01 (sample SAMN15323451, study PRJNA562643) | freshwater metagenome | isolation source: river surface water | place: USA:Blue River Watershed | collected 2017-08-18
AATTGATGAGTAACAACAACTTGATGAGAATGATATTAAAGAAATTTTTAAAAAAAATTTAAACGAGGAAAAACCAGAACAAAAAAAAAAAGATAAAATCAAACAAATATTAAAAAAATTAAAATCTGATAAAAATATTAAAAATAATAAAACCGACAAAAAGAATAATGTCCATGATGAAAAAGAATCTGACAATAAAAAAGATTTAAGTACCGATCATACAAAAAATTTAGAATTTAAAAATCTTCTTGAAAAATTAAATATCCTTTGTAAAGATATGGATTTGATTAAAAATGATATTGATATTAATAAAAATAATGTTAATAAAATTATTAACAACCAAACAAACTCACTTTCCATAATTTCAAATGTATCTACTCATTCAAGTAGTTATGATTTATCAGAAAAAAGTAATTTAACCACGAGTTCCAATAAATCTACAAATAAATCTACAAATAAATCTACAAATAAATCTATCAACTTAAAAACTAAAGTGGATTATGATTCTGATTATGATTATTTAGAAGCTTCTAGATTTAATAATGGATTCGGTTTTTCTAACTCAACTAACAAAACAATTAAAGCAAATAAATCTAATAAAAGTACAAAATCTAGTAAAACAATTAAATTAAATACTGTTCCAGATGATAATTTTGATTTTGACGATTTGGAAAAAGAACTATTAGATTATGAAAAATAATCTAATATAAAAATTGAAAAATATAAAATATATAATAATTAAAAATAAATATGAGTGTACAAGAATATTTTAATCAAGCTGGTCTTGATATAAATTTATATTATAATATTGAGTATCAAATTGAGAATTCAGAAACCATCGTATTAGCTGGTTATATTGATACTCCTATTAACCTTGTATTTTCTAATATAAAGACAATAATAATTTTGGATTGTAATTATGAGTTTTTAATTTATCATTTGGATAGACTTCATTTTCCAAATGTAAAAAGAATTTATTGGTTTAACCCGGATATCCAATATCTTAAATTACTATCTAATTTTAACTATGATTCTGGGGTGTATAATCCAGATTTATGTAAAGTATATATAGATCCTGATTATACCAATCATCAAGAAATTTTAATTTATGGAGGAAACAGACATATTAATATGATAAAAGATTTATTTGATCATTATATTAAGTTTAATGATGGATATTATTATGTGGGTCTATCTAATGGTTTAATTGAATTTTCTAGCTACTGTTCTTATTTTTATATTTGGAAAAACAAATTTATTTCATAAAAATTGAAAACTTATTGTTTATAAAATAAATTATTATAAATATTATACATATAAAAATGAATTCATTACAAAGAGATTATTATAATAAGATTGATATGAAATTATATCAAATTATAAAAAAATATGATATAAAAATAAATACTTGTGCTTATAATATGAAGATAATAATCAATTATCTTTTATATTCATTACCTAAATATATTCAATCAACAGAGCTTACAATAAAATATGATTATATATTAAGATTATCTGAACCCGATATACATAACTTTCTTATTGGTTTACCTGATATTGAATCAATTGATAAATTATTTTATTCAAGAAAAAAAGAAGTTTATGAAAGATTAAGATATTACAAAAATACTTTTGTACCTAAATATAATTTTACTTCTACACAAAATAATGTAGATAAATGTAATAAAGTTATCAAACAGATTGATAATTTAATAGAAAATAATCACTTAGATAAAATTAAATTTAATTATCTTGTTGAAAATCTTGAATAATAAATAATTCAACTAAAACTTTATTTATTTGTATTATTATACAAATAAATTTATACCCATATGAATAATAAACAAAATTTAGATGATTATATTAACGAATATGAATCCAATTTTATGAATAGAATTGGAATTTATGAAGAATTAAAAAATAAAATAAATCATGAATTTAAAGAATCAATTAAAAAAAATATTAGTGTCAAATCCAGTATAAATATTTCAAATGATTCTAATTCTGATACCAACAGTTCCAAAGAATTAGAATCACTTAAACAAAAAATAATTAAACATGCGGAATTAATTAAAAAATGTTCCGACAGTGGTTCATATATTTTTAATGATAAAATTAATACTGGGTCAAATAATAATTTAATTACAATAAGTAAACTACGTAAGTTAAATGGTTCAACTAGTTTGGATAGTTCTACTAGTTCAGATAGTTCAACTAGTTCAGATAGTTCAACTAGTTCAGATAGTTCAACTAGTTCAGATAGTTCAACTAGTTCAGATAGTTCAACCAGTTCTACATTAAAATCCACAGATTCTGAATCTATAGATTTTGCAGATTGTTATTTAAGGGATATAGAAATTTTAAATAAAAAAGACAAAGGAAAAAATGTATTTGACACAGATTATATGGTAAATTATTTACAAAACAGTAATAAAATAAAATCAAGTAGTTCTAATAATTCTAATTGTTCTAATAATTCTAATAATTCAATTGAATCAGAAATATGCTCATTTATTAGAAACAGTAAAACAAAATCTAAGCAAACAAATAATTTTTCTATAGAAATAGATCCGGAATTGACAGATTATAAGGTTGATATAAAATTTGGCAAAAAAATATGTATAATTATTCAAAAGTAAATATATACTTGATATAAAAATTGAAAAAAATCTATAATATTTTTGTGAATCCATAAATACTTTTTCATTATATTTTTGATATTTATAAACTATATCATGATTTTTCTCTTTGATATTTAACTTATTTAATTATTGTTTATAAGTAAATAAATATTTTTTATTCTATAATATAAAAATATTGAAATAAATGACCAACAATTTAATTAAAAGTATAAATAATTTCGGTATTCAAATGATATCTAACATTACTTTTGATTCGTATACTAACTTACCAAATGTTATAACTTATAACAATAATAAATATTATATAAATATAAATAGCAAATTAATTAACTTTTTATATTTATCAAAATTTTTTTCAGAAAATATTATTATTGATATATCAAACAAATTAGGTATTTTACTAATTGATTCAAATTCTAATGTAATATCATCCAATTGGTTAATTCAACTTGATACTAAAAAAATAATAATTTATTTATGTGATAGATACGAAATAGAATTAACCAAAATCAATTTAGAAAATGCTATTGAAAAACAAAATAAATTTAATAATTCAAATAAAAAATCAAAAAATAAAGGTAAAACTACAATAGGATATAAAAAAAAATCAATACCTCTAGCATTAAAAAGAAAAGTATGGGATTTATGGGTTGGAGAATCTGTTGGTAAAACTAAATGTCCTTGTTGTAAACTTACCGAAATTAGCCAAATGAGTTTTTCTTGTGGACACATAATACCAGAATCACAAGGTGGTAAATTGTCAGTTGAAAATCTAAAACCTATATGTAGCTCATGTAATTCTTCTATGGGTACACAAAATATGAATGATTTTATAAAAAATTTTGGTTTGTAAAAATATAAAAATTGAAAATCTTATATAATGTAAATGATTATAAAATATTTATTAGAAAATGAGTATTCAACTAAATATTATTGATATTATTGATAAAATTATAGAACCTACGCAAATTATACCTTTGGTAAATACTTATCCAATAAATCTGTATAAATTTTTTAATTATCTACTAAGTAAATTTTTGAATCCTCAGAAAATAAAAATAACAAGTATTGAAATTATCAAAAATATTTACACAAATATAAATAATGATAAAAATATTAATTTTATAAACATGGCCACATGTATGTTTGATTTTGCTGTAAAAATAAAAGGAGATCATGTAAGAAAACTTGTTGGTTTTCATGATTGTGGTTTTATTGGAATGAATAATCAACAAATAAAACTAGATTTTATTATTAAATACTCAGAATTTATGGCTGCATTTTATTATGATTATAATTATTTGTTGATTAAATATTTTTATGTTATGCAAAATTTTTATCACATTGACAAATATCAAAAAGAAATCTTTAAGATACAACTTAAAAACCAATTTGATAATCATAAACAGAAGCAAACTGATAATCAGGAGCCAAGTCAAATGGACAATAAAAATTGATTTTTATACTAAATCATTTATCTTAATAAAGACAATGATTATTAAACGATTAGAAGACATTTTATTAGATAAAAACAAAAAAATGACTGTTTTAGATGCATATAAAGCTAAGTGTGAAAACTGTAATAAAGCTAAATTAGTATGTACTAAACACTTTTATATTTATTGTGCTGATTCAAAACTAGAAGAGTATTACATCCGAGACGTCGTTAAAACAAATAAATTTTTCACAAAAAAAAAATCAAGAAAATACAGATTTTTCTGTAATTTCTTCTGCAAGTTCAACACCAACTATTATTACTACTTATTCAAATGAAGAAATTTTGCCTGAGATAAATTCAGGTGCTTCTACTCCTCATAATTAAAAATTGAATTTTATATATCATAAATTATATTTTATTATAAATAAATCGTAATAAAATGAATGAATGTATTATATGTAGACAAGATTTTGATAATATAAATATTATATGGTCTGAATGTGCACATGGTCCTTATTGCAATTGTTGTTATTCAATAATTACAAGTAAAGTTTTTCCTAAATGTAGTATATGTAGAAGAGAACTTCAACAAACTGCTAATTCAAATATTCAGTTAGATTCAGAATCTAATTACGACAGATATTTTGTATTAGAAATAATCCATAGAATTAATGATTCTAACATCCAAAACAATAATCCTCCTAATCAAAAACAAATATACAATGAGGCAAGAAGAAATAGACAAAGAAATTATAATAATTTAATCACTAATTTAATTATTCCATCAAGCTTAAATTTTGACAATGATTGACTAAAAAATTGATTTTCTATAATACTAATAATATTATAACTAAGTGTAATAATATGGTATTGTGTCGTAATAGTCAAGATGATAAAACTAATAAATCAGAAAAAAATGATAATTTTGAAAAGTTTAATATAATCGAAACTGTAAATAAAGAATTAATCAATATTGATAAAGTAAAAAAAATAAAAAGAAGACCAAGTTTCAAATGTATGTTTGATAATAAATACTGGTGCTCAATATGTGAACATCATAATGTCCAATGTAATGAATGTATTAAAGAAACTCTATCTTATAATAAAAATAAATTGTCTGATTAAGATTTCACTTGAAAAAAATTAGTTTTTATATTTTCAGTATAAAAATATAAAATTTGAAATAAATTTAATAAATTACTTAAATATATAGATGGATGAAGAAATAGATAAGGAACTACAAAGAATGGTTTTAGAAAATAAATATGAAAAAACGCTTGATTTTGCACAAACAAAATGTTCCAAATGCTTAAATTCTTTATCTAGGACCTGTAATTTACATTCAAAAAATAAAATAAATATGTTCAAAGAAATTATGATAAAAAATAATCCAGTTCCAGATAAAAAAAATATTTTAAATATTAGTCCTAGTGATTCAGGAGAAAAAAAACTAACTGTTGTAAAAAATTCAGATAATGATTTGAATTTAGATGTAAATTTGAATTATTATCAACCAAAATTAAATTATAAAAGTCCGGATAAAAAAAATTATTTGGTAGATCTTAATGGAAAAAAATGTAGAGATATTAGTGAAATGGATTTTAGTTTTGATGATGTATTTAATAGTTAGTAGTTAGTAGTTAGAATTTTTATTTATGAATAATAATCTGTCAATAGTAGTATCAACACAAAATAATCTATGAGCAAATATTCCAAGTAAAAAAGTAAAAACTAATGTTAAAAATATATTGGTGTCTAATATTTTACTTAAAAATATAGCTAGAATTATAGTTAAAATGAAATCAATCATAGCTATATCAAAAATTCTATATGAATGAAGACCTTGATTTGGTTTTCCAAATATATCTTTATATTTACAAAAATTTAAGTTTGACATATCAATATATTATAAAAATAATATTTTTTAATTTTTCTATATAATTTATTAGTATTTTTTATTAGTATTTTTTATTAGTAATTTATTTAACAACCAATTTTTAATCTTTATAATTTTGATTAATTACTTTACAACTTAGAAACTTATTTAAAATTTTAGACCAAGCAGGTCTAACTGGTCGAATAACGATACCTTCTCCAACATCATCACCATATTTTATTTGATTAGAATATTCTTGAAATTTTTTCACATCCCACGAATCATCATAATCAAACACATCCAATACTTCCACAAAATCCAAATTTAAATTTTTCGTAAATTCTTTTAATTCAGTCAATCCAAAATATTCATTTGTATCCAAATTTTTAACATTAAATACATAAAATTTATAAGTAGATAACTTTAATTTGTTAGAATTAATTTTTGGACCACAAAATTCACCCTGAATCGCTATATTATAATTTATATTTGCAGATATTTTTTCAAATATACCTGTTTTGTCTACAAACTGATACATTTGAGATTCAGGTTCCAAAATATAGTTTCGTGAACATACAAAAAATTTATTATTAAGATAAATGATTGTCATTGATGAACCATCTAATTTTTTTGTTATATAAAGTTTTTTACCTTTTAATTCATTAATCAATTCTGGCTTACTTTTTAAATTATCTTCATCTGTTTTTGCGATTATATCAGTTGGAAATTCTATCATGGTATTAGGGTTAGTAGATTTTGTTTGCACCAATTGACAAATATCTTTATAATATTTGCTTACCCCAATTATATCACCAATGTCCACACCTATTTCTTGGGTTTGTATACAATTTTTAATATCTGAGCAAAAAGGTAGAATCAAACCTTGAGACCATACTCCTCTAATCTTAGTAGATTTTATTCTTATAGGTTTAAAAGTCAAATCTTTGGATAAAAAAGAAAACCACGGTCTATATGTGTCAACTAATGTGTCGATAGGAATATATATACACAAATCACCAATATTAAATTTACCTTTAGAAACAACAACTTCCCAACCTAACACAGTTGCCAATTCTATTGAATCTGCATTAGGTATTGGTTCTATTTTTATTATTTGTTCAATTGTAGCTAATTTCATTTTATACTCAATATTTATTATACGTGATTATTTTTTAAGCAAAAAAATTTGAATTTAATATTATCATATAGTATTATAAATAAAATTTATAGCTATTGTAAAGATTTATTACTAAAGTAAATTCAAATGGCAAAGTTTAAGAGAACTATTTCAAAAAGTGATGATTATTGGTATAATTTAGAGAGAGATGAAAGAAGATCAAGATATTATGACAAACAATTTAATACACCATGTTTTAAATTTGTCCTATTACTAATGGGATTTTTCTGTTGTCCATGTATGTGTTATAGTTATTACAATAAAGTACATCCAGAACACAATTCTTAGTAAAAATTGATTTTTATATATATAGATATGAATTAATATAAAAATTTTCCAACATATACTAAAAAGTGTAATTATGACAGAAGAAGTTAATGTTAATATATTGATATCAATAAGTTATGTTTTAGTCGCAGTCTTAGCATTCTATATATTAACAACATTTCAAATTATAGAAAAAGAAATAACCAACTATAGAAATGATATAATTGTATTTTATTCAAATATTCAAAACAACACCAGCAATTTAAAAAAAAACATCAATCAAGATATTAATAAAATTGAAGATAAACAAAATTTATTTGAGTTAAACACAAGAAAATCTGTTGACAAAAGAATTGGAACATTTGAAAATTCTCTAGAAAATATAAAAAATTTAATTACAGGACTACATGAAAATATTAGACATGTTGAAAATTCTATTTGTGGAATAAAAGAAAAAAATAGAATGACTGTTGAAAAAAATAAATCTATTGAAGAAAAAATAAGCTGTTTAGGTTCTAGTATTGAAATCTTAAACAATAAAATAGGCAATGAAGAAAATAAAAATTTAGTAGATAAAAAAATTAATCTGATAGAACAAACTATATGTCAGTATAGGGAAATACTTAGAGAAATAAATCAAACAGTTCAAATAAATAAAAATACTGAAAATACCGAATCTAAAATTTTTCTTGAAAAAGTTCAATTGATAGAAAGACAAATTAAACAAATATTTGGAAAAATTAGTTCGATTGAAAAAAATAATTTTAATACCGGGAATGAAATTAATCTACTAGGTCAAAATATACAAAAATTAAGTGATGAAATTACATTGATCGAAAAACATTCTGATAATGTGTCAGAAAATTTATCAGAAAATTTATCAGATATAACATCAAGTTCAACTCTAAATCTAGAAGTTAAAAATTTTATTAATATTCCAGATGAAAATTCAATTAATTATAATTTATCAAGTAATCTGGCTGAAGAAGACGATATTTATGAAAAATATAATAAAGTTCAAAGAGAACACTACAAAAAGAAAATAATAAAGCTAATTGAAGAAGAAAAAATTATTATACAAAATCATAAAGAAATAGAGATTAGATTTAAAACAAAATATCCTACTAAAATTATACAGTGTCCACATGGTTTTAGTTCAGTAACTGTTGATAGTTTTGGACAAATTAAAGACTGTAAAAATACACTTCATTTATTGTCATTTAATTATTCTAATTCCAAAAAACTAATTGAAATTGTATTTTGTAAATATTTTATTAAATATTTAGATCTGGAATCAAATTATAATTATTACATTAATAATAGACCAAATCAATATCTAAATATTATAAGGTTTGATGTTAAAAATGATATACCTATATTAAAAGATGATTGTATTGAATATATTGAAGTTGAAAATGAATGTCTTAAAGGTATTTATTATGTAATGATGAAAAGAAAAAAGATTCTTGAAAGATTCAATAACACATATTCTAAATTGATATAATTTTTATAAAAATATTTTTATAAAAATTGATTATAGTTTCGAATACATAATATAGTAATATTATCTATCACCATCTATTATCAATGGAAAATCTTATAAGTTCAGTAATTGGTACATTATGTGCAGAAATTATTACTTTACCAATATGTACAATAAAAACTGTCTATCAAAATAATCCAAACCTAGGTATAAACCAGACTATTGAAAAAATTTATAAGGAATCAGGATATAGAGGTTTTGTACAAGCATTTACTCCTGCGATAATATCTCAAGTTGCGTCGACTTCATCCAAATATTATTTTTATCAATTGGTCAAATCATATAGAAAAACAGACAAATCAGATATTTTATCAAATTCATTAAATGGAATGATTGGAGGAATACTTGGAAGTATTTTTTCACATCCAGTCGATGTTTGGAAAAACTATTTACAGAGAAACCAAAAATTTCCCTTTAATAATTTTAAGACATATTATCAAGGTTATTCAGCATCTATATATAAAACATCTGTATTGTATGCATGTTTATTTCCTTTACATGATTATTATACTGATATGATTAAAATTCCTGTATTACCTTCAATATTAACTACTTTAACTGTTAGCGTTATAATACAACCATTTGATTATTATAAAACTATTAGAATGGCTGGAAATAGACCAGTGAATTGGTATAAAATTTCTAATTGGTATAGAGGTTTTAGCTTAATGTTAGCTAGATCAATACCTCATTTTGTTATAACCATGGGTATAACCGAATACATAAAGGATATTATAAAAAATTGAAAAATTCAATACTTTAATAAAGTTTATATACATCAAATAAATTTTAAATAAAATAATGAGCAACCTATATACATTAGTCAGAGAAAATGGTAGATTAAAAATGGTTAGAACAGATGGTCTATCAGATTCTGATGAAGAAGATTTTAAGCCATGGTCATCAACCCAATCATATAGTGAACAAGTTAAAAGAACTCCTGTGAAAAAACCTAAGCATCAAAAATATGAAAAGTTCTGTTTATTTTGTAAGAAGGCTGGGTTTACTTTTAATGATCATTTTATGAAAAAGGGTGGTCTTAATACTGGAGAAATTGTCTGTCCTAGAATCCTAAATTCTGAATGCACAAATTGTGGAGAGAAGGGTCATACAAAATCATATTGTAAGAAACCATTATATTCTTCAGAAGAAGAAAGAACCTCTAGTGAAAAACTATCAAGTTCATTTGAAAGTAATGGTTGTTCTGGAGAATTTATGAGAAATTCATTGGATGAAAATAGAAATTCTCTATACGAATATCCATCTTGTCTTGATGAACCTATAAATTATCATGAAGATGGTACAGACGCTATAAACAGGCATTCGAATAAACTGGATTTGAGCAATTGTACAGACTCATTTGGTCAAACAGGTAAATCATGTGAATTCTGCAAGTCTAAAGGATTTCCACTTTATGTTGTTACATCCCACAATGAATGGGAAAGACTAGGTTGTACATCAGTTCTAATTTGTCCTGCTAGACATTTTGAATCTTTACACCAATCTAATTATGAAAGTAAAAACAGTTACGAACCAAGACTAAAACCTAAAAAATTATTTGACGAACCTGAATATTCAGATTTTGAACCAACAATTGGTAAATCAAGATTTAGTTTGACTAGTACAGAAGTATCTAGTTCTCTTGAGAGTAATGTCTCGGGAATTTCTAGATGCACCAATTCTTATGAATACTAAGCACAAACCTGTGTTCATAATATTTTTTGTAAATTTTTTAGAGATAGACTTTTATTATTAGTTTATATATTAATTTTTTTAGAAAAAAGTGCACAACCATTTAAAATATTATATGATAATATTGTATAAAAGTTGTTATATATCAGAATATATTCCGAATTATGTACGTTTATATCATTATTAGATTCATTACAATTACCATTATAATTTGAATGTAAATGTACAATTTTTAATCCATCTGATAAAACATAAATCTTGATATTTGGGGAATCAAGTAATGATAGCGTTTTATTAATTTTATTTAAATTAGGTAATTTATTTATTGTACCTATTTGTAATTCATCTAAATCAAGTTCTTTGGTATTTGTACAAATACCAAAACCATTTTGATTTCTTTTAATATAAAATTTTTTTTTGTTAAATTCTAACAAATAATAATCATATCCAGAATCAGTTCTTCCTATATATTGGACTTTTTCTTTATTGTAAAGTAATATATAAGAGTCATCAAAATTGTCCAAAATATTGAGCTCTATTATACAATTTTCGCATTTTACTGAAATACAATTACAAGATAATAACCATGTTAAAAAATTCATTCATATAATATGATATATAGATTTTATATTATATACTAAAATCATTTTTTTATTATTTACAATGTATAAAAAATTGAAAAAACAAATGCCTCATCATTTTATATCATAATAAATTATCTAGCTACTACAACCATCTCAAAAAGTTGAAAAACTATCATTAAAATTAGATATTATCTAATTTATAATACCAAAATGACCCAGAAACGCTGTGATTACTGCAAGCTGATTGGTTCTCATTGGACCTCTACCTGCCACCTAAGTTGTGATGAGTGTGGTGGTAAGTACCATACCGCTGACCGGTGCATGAAGGACAAGTGCCGTCGATGCAAGATTAAGGGCCACAAGGCCGAGGACTGTACCACCGAGATGTGTGATACTTGTGGTTCTATGGACCATAAGACTGAGTCATGCTTTAAGGATAAGACACCTTGCTCTCACTGCTGGACTATTCGTGGATACCAGTACAACAAGACCAAGTCTGCTCCTACCCTTAAGGCTTGGTTCATGTACTCTCATCTCGATGATAAGTGCCCTAATGTCTGCCATTGGTGCAAGACCAAGTCCACTGACCACAAGAGAATGTACACTCACAAGACACAGGATTGTAGATTCAAGTCCAAGAACTTTACCTATCAGGTCTACACACGTCCCAAGCACTCATCTGGGGTAGATGAGACAGACGAGGCAGATGAGGCTGGAGATGCAGAGTCGGACTCTGAGTCCGAGGCTAGTTCAGTTGCCGATGCTGATGCCGATGCTGACGATGAGACCGACTCTAATTCTGAGGTTTCGACTCCTATTATCAACCTGAACTTTAAGGTTGAGAACGTTGAAGACGAGGATGATGAGGAGCAGGGTGTTCCTGCTGAAATTGAGACTGTGGTTCCATTCTCTCGCACCAACTCTGATGTTTCTACTCATGAGCAAGTTTCTGCTCCTGTAGAGGCACCCAAGCCTGTAGAGACTCCCAAGCTTGTGGAGACTCCCAAGCTTGTGGAGGCCGAATTCAACTTTACTTTTGATTCCGGTTCTGATTCAGAGTCATCTGGTTCCAAGAGACGTGAGAATTCCAAGTATACTGGAGATTCTACCCAGTACACTGGACCTGCACCTCCGGCTCACCCTATGATGGGCCAGTACATGCAGGGCTACCCAATGATGCCTCCCTACGGATATGGCTACCCTATGATGCCTCCTTACGGATATGGTTATCCTATGATGCCTCCTTACGGCTATGGTTATCCGATGATGCCCGCACCGTATTTCCATGCTCAGGGTGCTCAGCCTGTTCAGAGTGTACAGGAGAAGGCCGAGTCCAATGCGTGAAATGTTTTGGAACCAAACCCCAATAACCCATGTTTATAGCTCTCCAATACCTAAAGTATTAGTAGTGTATTTCAGAATATTGTCTTTTTTTAGTTTAAGAATGTATATAATAAATGTATATAACAAACTAATTTATATTATGACACGAAAACTATAGTTTTTTTACCAAATACAAAAATTGATTTTTATATATAATATATTAAAACCAAATATATATGATGAGTAATGCCTTAAATGGTAAATCAAATAATTTGGAAGAATTTGAACAAATAGATAATAAAGACTATACTCAATATGATGATAATACAGTTGAACAATTAATAGAAATAGACGATTTAATTAGTAAATTTAAACTTAATACCAAAATTATAGAAAATAATTCATTATCCAATATATCAAATATATCAAACACATCAAATTTAGAAATTAATTTACCATTAAACAAACCGGTTACAACAAATTTAAACTCAATTATTCAAACCAATACAAAAAATATTGGTCAGCCAGTAAATTATTCTACTAGCAAAAATTTTAAAGACATTTCATGTATATACTTGATATGTATTGGATTCATAAATGAAATAAAAACAAATTATAACTTGACTAATAATTATCCATCAAATTATATTGTTTGTAAATATGGATTGACAAAAAATTTACATCGGAGACTAAATGAACATAATAGAGATTACGGAAAAAAAAATAATACTACGTTGTATCTAAATTATTATAAAGAAATTCCAAAAGAAAAATTATATTTGGCAGAAAACATATTAAAAGAAACATTTATTAGACTTGAATATCAATTTAATGATTTTATCGGTAAAAATGAATTAATTTTAATACCTGTTGACGAATTAGACTCATTAAAATATGAATATGAAAAAATAAAAAACTATTTATCTAGAGACGAATATATTAGAATATAATATTTTTTTAGATTAAAATTTAAATAATAAAATATAACTTATATTATATATCAGAATATAATGATTTCACTTATCGCTAGTCCTGACCAAATTGTTGATGAAGGTGTTGTATATATAACTTTATCAATTGATGATAGTCTGAATCAAAAACAATATCAAGGTGTTTATATTAATTTAACTATTAAAAAAGTTGGTACAATAAATTCTATTCCCACATACCAACAAAGATATAATGGTGAACAACTTACATGGGAAATAAATAAATACACGTACAAAATGCCTGGTACTTTCCAAGTATATGCTAATATTTATGATGGTCCAACATTTGCAACAACTTCTTTTGTTGTTGAAGAACAATTTATTTTAAGAAACAAAAATATAGTTCTAAATTTTAAACAACAACCTAATAACTCTAGAGCAGTTAATTTCCCTACATTTACTGAACAAAATGTAAATGTATCTAGAGTACAAGTTCAGGGTATTGATTATTCAAAAACAAATATTATTGAACCTGTATCTAAAGTCACAACTCAAGAACCATCTATTAATGTTAATAAAGTTCAAGGAAAAGGTAGAAATGTTGGACCCGGATTTTAATTTAATTTTAATTTAATTTTAATTTAATTTTAATTTAATTTTAATTTTAATTTAATTTAATTTTAATTATAATTTAATAATTTTATTTATCTAATATATACAAAAATGGAAAGTGGTCTTGTAATGGTTTGGCATTCAATTCTTATTGGTATAGTTCTATACATTATTATGGTTTTTATACTTGGACAAAATAAAACTGTGGCTGAAGACAGAAGTGTCTTAATCGCTGGTATTGTTTTAGTTTATATGGTTTTGTTTGGTCATGGTGCACCAAATAAAATAAATTCAAATATTATGGCTTAAAAATTTTTATAATAATTATTTTTTTATATACAAATTTAATAATTCTTCAAAATTAACTTGTTGCAATACCTGACTTAGAGTAAAGTATGTTATATCACCATAATTATATGGTTTATTTGAAACTCCAGATATTATTTTCCCCAAATACATTTTAGTTCCTATTGGTCTGTCTTTATTTATTTCAAGAAATTGTTCAGTAAGAACAACTTCTACCCATATTTTTTCCTTATAATTATCCAATAGTACATAATGCTTTAATTTTATTGTAACAATACTTTCATAATAATAATGCATCCATTCATTTTCTGATATAAAATTGGTAACATTTTCTTCTGATTTTATATCAAAATATCGTAAAACTCTAACAAAAAGAGCTGTTAGTTTATCATTGTCTGATGGTTTTTCCATTCATATTTGTAATAACTTAACTGTATATATATACAATTTATAATATACAAAATTTTTCAATTTTTATTTCTTGCCAAATAGTCTTTTAGATATATTTCTGTTTTCCTCTTGTCTATATCGGATTGTCATTTTGGCCATTTTGTTTTCATTTTTAATTTGACCAATAAAACTATCTAGTAGCATGATTAACTTGGATTTATCAAACTGTCTAAACTCAATTGTATGAGTCATCTTATTAACAAAATCATCGTAAATTACCGACTCTGGATTTGATTCATTATTATAGTTTCCAAATATTTTTTCTAATTGAAAATCATACAAATAATAATAAAGACTATTTAATTCTTTGGTAATCCAATATAATTGTCCTGCAATCATCCTATAAATCTGATGATTTTCTGCACAATGTATATTATTAGATTCTAGTAAGATTAAATTATCTTTAATTACTTCCAAATTCGACAGATTCCTATTCAAACAATTAAATGGATTTAGAAAATATTTATAATACACATGTTCTAAAAATATTAATTGAGATGTTGTAGTACTATATCCACCAAAACTCAAATTTATTGGATATTTTTCCTGAATTTGCTTTATCGATTGAATATAATTTGTTGAGTCTACAGTTTGAAGCACCGAACGAACTTGTAATTGTTGTAATTGTTGTAATTGTTGTAATTGTTGTAATTGTTGTAATTGTTGTGCATGTTGTGCATGTTGTAATTGTTGTGCATGTTGTAATTGTTGTAATTGTTGTGCATGTTGTAATTGTTGTGCATGTTGTAATTGTTGTGCATGTTGTACATGTTGTAATTGTTGTGCATGTTGTACATGTTGTAATTGTTGTGCATGTTGTGCATGTTGTGCATGGTGCACAGGTACTGGATAGTATTGATTATTATATTGATAATATGAGTTTTGCATTTTATATTGGTCAAAATTAGTATATTGTATTAAACATATTAACATTTTCAATTTTTATAAAAATTGATTAAAATTAATTTAATATATTAAAAATATAGTTAGATGGAAAAAAAAGACAAGTATTTAGTCAACAAATATATAAAAATAAAAAATCCTCATTTGTTACATAATCAGGCAATTATATATGAATGTAATCCAGATGATTTTGAATTTAAGACCCAGCAAAAAAATTATGATGATTTAAAATCAAGTTTTGAACGTTATGGTATAACATTTACAAAAATTTATTCAATCAGATGGTCAACTCATGGAGAACCTCAAAATCCGAACAGATATGTTTTTGTCGTGGAATCTAATTCTCCGGTAGTATGGTACAAATACGAAGGTAATTCAGATGGTTCAGGACAAAATTATTTATATTTTGGAAAAAATAAAATAAAGCTAACCCAATGGTTATACGCAAGTCAAGAAATTAGAAATAATTTGGTTGAACAAATGAATCAAAATCTGATTAATTAATTTTTTTATTTATTGAATATAGAATAATATATAATCAATAAAATGAATATTCACGAATACAAAAATTTAGTATACGATTTTTTCAAATTGTTTTTTAATTCTGATTACATAAAAGTATCGATTCCATTTGTTATTTCAATTAGTCTATTTTGGTTTATCTCAATTAGATTATATTACCAGACCAAATGCAAATTTATCAAGGACAAGTTTTCCCGCGAATATCTAATTTTACATACAGAACTTGTTAGATTAAGAAGAAACCAACATCAAATATCAACTCTAGAATTATATCCAACTTTATCAACACATTATGGTATTCAACCAAACTCGATGGTCTACAATGAAATAACACCAAGTGCGCCACCTCAATATATAGTATCACAAGGAGATTTTGTCCAAATATAAAAAATTGAATTTATGATATCTACTATACATTATATATATTCCTAAACAAATGTTAAATGATTACATATACGTATTAGGTAATAATTATAATATGGATGAGATAATACATTTTGGTAAAGACAAAATAATATTTAATTCTGATTTTGATTTACTGATTGATAATTTACCTGAACAAATAACTAGAATTGAGTTACAAAATTATAATTATTCACAACCACTAGATAATTTACCATCTGGAACAAAATCTTTAAAAATTTATTCATCAAAATATCCAAACAAATTAAATAACCTTCCAGAAACTTTAGAATTTTTATGGATTGGAGGTGTATCACAGCCGTTAGAAAATTTACCCAATTCACTTAAAATTTTACACTTAAAAGAATATTTTCATCCGTTAAATAATTTACCTAATGGACTAGAAGAACTCGTAATAAATGAACCAAATCAAGATATTAGTTTAGATAATTTACCTAATTCTATAAAAACTTTATTTGTTAACTCTAAATCAGATTATAAAATTAACAAATGGCCCAGTTCTTTAGAAGTTTTATACATAGTAGATTATAATTTTCTTTTAGATAATCTACCAAATATTGATTATATATTCGTTGGAGAAAACTATTTAAATCCAATTGACTGTCTACCTGATTCTGTTAGATATATAAGCTTCAATTATGCTCATAAAGTTCCAATATCAAAATTACCTGCAAATATAAAAAAAATATGTTTACCAGATATCAAAAAAAAATATTTAATTAAATGTTCTTATGACTCGGATATTTTGATATCTGATATTGGTTGTTTAGAAAATAATCATTTTGAACATTGGAATTATTAGTTATAATATATTTATTCACAATCATTTATTATAATAGGAACACTTTTTATAATCTAAAATACATTTAATATTCAAAATATATTTTCTTGGTAAAATTATTTTTCTATTTTATTATAAATAAAAATTTATTATTATAAATAAAAATTTATTATTATAAATAAAAATTTATTATTGGTTTTTATTCTTGGTTATTATTTTTCTAAATTTATTTTCAAATGAATCTGCTTGTAAAGTTGGTTCAGAATTATTATCAATATAAGAATTTTGCGTAGTGGTTGATATTTTATTTTTTAAATTTTCAGCTTTTTCATTAAAAATAAAATATTTAATTTTTTCAACAACAGAATCAGAATTCACAATATTTGGTTGTTGATTTAAGTCAGAATTATAAACTTCAAAATCTATATCATTATTATAAAAATTTGATAATGTAGACATTATATATATATATTATTTATATAATAAAAAATAAAAAATAATAATTAGACATCTCTTATAACATAAGGATCTGGAAGTGGATTTTGATATTGAGCATATTTTGCAGTAAAATTGGCAATAGAACCAGGAGGAATAGTAGTACATCTGACTCTAAAAGGTTCAATATTGATACCAAGAGTCTGAATAATTGTGTTTCTTCTAGAATCAATAAGTTCAAGTTTAGATTTAATATAGGTTGTGATATTTTTGTATAAATCAAAATCTTGACCTTCAAATCTTACTCTTTGGTTGGTATCTAAATCCCAATATTCAAATTGATTTCCATCAAATTTATAAAATTTGTAGTTAGGTTCACCACCTAGTCTTCCATTTAACATATCATTATGTCTGGGTCTAATTATTGTCAAATAATAAACTCTGATTGCTACAAAAATATTTAGAATTTCTAATAATTTTAATACCAAACATATTTTACTTTTAATAACATCGATTGGAGCATGTCCAAGAACCGATGGTAATGGATTAATTGTTTGTAATGATACATATATTCGTTCAAATAATGTATCACGTTGATTTGAAACATATCTTGCTTCTTGCATATCAAAATCATCCATATTTAAATCAGTATAAAAGTCTGGAAGAACATCACTTAAGAAACATTCTATTATTGAATACGCGACTGACCCCAAATCAAAAAGTGGTGATGTTATTAAACAACCATTATATAATACAGCATCTCTATATGGAATAGTAAATATTTGTAATTGATTAAAAAAATGTGACGCATATAAATTAGCACCATGGTCAATAATTTTACTATAATAATTTAGACCATTAATACCAAAAATCATATTGTTTGGTTTAATATCATTATGAGTAATATAAATTGTACTGGTTCTATCTCTATAACACATACTATGTACGTATAATAATTGTTCAGGGATTTTACTCAAATTATTAAATGCATTTAAATCATCATTAAAAATTGCAAATGTATATATATATACTTCTGATAAATCTGATACACCTGAATTCATAAACACATATCCAATATCTCCACCTCTTAAAAGTGTTTTATTAAAAACACTAAGGGAACCTAGTCCAGCATTTAAAATCAAATTATCAATATTTGCTTTATTAAAACTTATCGAATCATCTAAAATTTGTGAATAATCTGCAGCAGGTAATCTTGTTGAAAAATTAAATGATAAATAATTTTCATTAAACACATTATATTCATAATTTTGTCTAGCTACCATTTTATTTAGTTTAAATGGAATAAATGTTTCTTTTACCAAAGATAGTATATCTTCGTCAGTAGTTTGATGACCTACTCCCAATGGAATTATTTTAATAATTAATTTGCCTTTAATCAATGGATTTATTATGAGAGTAGATGTAATACTCAAGCCATAACCAAAACTTCCTGCACCCATTACTTTTGTACTCTGTAAATCATTTGCAGTAAATTGGTATGTTTGAACTGCTGGTCCAACAACTTTAGAAATTTGTAATCTAGGTATAACTTGTTGAAAAAATATTCTCATTGAATCATAACAAATAGCAGAAACATTTGGTCCCCAAATATTATCTCCATTATATTTTAATAATCTATTAGTTGCTCTTCGAAACGTGATACCACCACCCCATTTATTTACATTTTTATCATCAATTGTACTTATTTTTTCAGTCGTAATATTAAACATATTATTTAATGTTTCCATCGAAGATATTAAAAATTGTAATTTTTCAGTCATTAAACATTTGTAATTATAATAATTATTCAACCATGATTTAACGTATTCAGGTGTTATATTTAAAGTTATATTTAAATCACGTGCTCTTTCAGCATAAGCAGCTAGAACTGCACCAATTGCTTCAATATTTCCTTGTTCATATATTCGCTTAGCCTCAATAAAACTATTATGAATTGGAATATTAATATTATGATACATTATAAGCGGGGTAAAAATTCTTCTGATAGAATCTGTTGTCACAAAATGTTCAAATATCTCAATTGGTATAGATTCTCCTATCTTTATATAATAAATAATTCCATAAATAAAGTGATAATAATTCTGAATATTGTCTGAATTATTTTTCATTATATATAACATTATTAAAATTGAGTATCTATTTAGTCTCTTATTGTATTTTTTAACATTCCAAATATTTAATATATGATTAAATAACATCTTATTTAGTTCTTGGATTTGTTTATATATTGTATATGATTCCAAACTAAAATTATAAAGTGGATATTTAAAATTAAAAGTTTCTACATCTTCTTCTTCTAACCTAATATCTAAATCATTAAATTTGGGAAAACTTATATCGATAAGTTCACCAGTAATATCTACTATTTCTCTTTGAGTACCATCATCACTTGCAAATTCAAACTTTGTAAATAATTTTAATCTCAGTAAATCAAACTCGACAGTTTCTTCTCCTTCAAATAATACTCTTTTAAGTGATTTGTTTAATGAAATACGATATTTATTTTTTTCTTGACCAAACATTAGTGATGTATAAATTTTACCATTTATAACATCAACAAATCTTTCGTCTAGCCCATGACAATGCTTATTTGTTCTTATTATTGTTTGGTCTGATGACAAACTAAAACCACCATTATTATTACCTATTATTAAATTATTAGTTACTTGATTATATGATAATTCTTTATTTCTTAAAAACACTTTCTTTAATTTCAATCCTGAATATCTAAAATTAGGGTCATTTTCGCTTTTAATAAATAAATTTTTAAATGATTTCAAAAAATTAATATCATCGTGTAAATATATTTTATTTCTTGAATAATATGATCTTATCTTATACAATAAATCTGTTGCTATAATTTCAATATCATTTAATATTTTGTTAAAATTTTCTTCATCAACAAATTTAGTAGGATTTAAAACAACTGTAAAATCTATATCTGATTTTCCAAAAGTATTATAATAATCATCAATTACTCCACGTAAATTTTCTGGTAATTTATCAGGCTGGGTTTCATTAACCATAAGTTTAAAAATATATCTTAGTTTTAATAATTCTGGTTCTATATTTTTAACTGTGTCTAATGATTTAATTAACTCTTCTATTTTGTCCAAATATTTTATAATATCTAATCTAATTGAAGAACCACCTTTTAATATTATCCTAATATCTGATTCAATTAATAATTGTCCATCTCTTGTATATTTTGTTTGTTCTGGTCTATTATATCTGTCTATATAACATTTTAATAATTTTTTATAATTTACATAAAAATCATATATCATAATTGTTCTAATATTGTCAGTATTAATTATATTTTTTAATATTAAATCTGTTATTTCATTATTAAATTTAATTTTAATAAATTCAAAATTTTCATCAACATTCTGGTCATTATAAATACAATTCATTTTCAAGTCAACACCGTTAATATTATGTTCAGTTTCTTGTCTTAATGCACAATTTGCCTCAGTTCTTTCTGCACAAAATTCTGGAGTATATATATTTCTAAATTCTTCTGTATCTATATAAAATGAATTAAAACCATTTATTGTACTGAATTCCTGAATATTACTATTTGATATCTCACCACATTTTGCTCTTGTAAAAATTTCAATATTATCTTTATCATTAATTATAAAGTAATCATGATTTATAAATCGATTTAAATTAGCTTCATATGTTAAATTTGAAACTGTATTAGTTGCTATTCTGTCTAAAGCAGCATTTTTTTGAATAATTCTTCCTTCTTTAAAAGAGCGTTCTAATAAATTTCTTAATACATACTTTTTAGATTCATTTGAATTATCAATTAACGTTAATACTAAAAATTTATTATAAAATGGATAAACTGGAATAACTCCACCAACACCTCCAATTAATTGGTCAAATTGTCTATTACATGTTTCTAATACCACATTAATTTTTCTTTTAACAGCCTCTTGTATCAAAAAATCATGAACCATTGCTGATATATTATGACATTTATCAAAATATATTCTATGATATTCTGACAATGTTCTTCCTCCTATTTCTGGGTTTGGTTCATCTAACAAATTTGTATAAATAGTATCAATTGTTTCAAATCTTAACCAATTTATTAACTCAACAGGTTCGTTTGATATTAAATTTTTTATAGTTAAAGCTCTTAATGCCACAAATATTTCTGGAGTAAAACCATTAGCTACAGTAAAACCATTAGCTGCATTATATCCATTTAATGCACCAGGAAAACTACTTAATCTTCTATTTAAAAAATTTCTTGACAAAATTTCTTTAATCTTCATTGTTGTATTTTTATACAAAGGCATTAGTAATCTAATATCATCAATATTTATTTTTAATGAATCATTTATATCAATATTAAATTTATCGTTCATTAATGATTTATTTCTCAAATAAGTAGATTTACCTACACCATATGGCCCCACCATTGCTAATACATATGGATTAGTTTGGGTTTTATTTGATTTAAGTGTCTCTTCAATAATAGGTAATAAAAATAAACCATGGTCTTTTAATTCATCAAAAGGCAATTCATATTTATAACTAGAAACTATTGGATTTTTTATTTGACGAATTTTTTCAATAAAAGTATTATTTACTATATCCAAATTAAAAAATTCAGTATTGTAATAAATATTATTTAAGTTGTCTCTTGTATCAATAATTGCATTAACATACTGATTAAAATTTAATGGATTATTAGAAAATATATCCATACGTAAATTTCTTGCTGATTCTATAGGTCTATGAACTGGTGCTCTATTATTAAATCTTTCTTGTGTTACCACATAAACATTTAAATATGTATCTGATTTTGTCCAAAACTGACAAAAAGTATGAGTTAACGACATTTCAATTGAATTTAAGAAACCATTGACTGTTGAAACAAATTTCTTAAAATTATCTTCATTTCTTAACCATATTTTTTTTGCTGAAATTAAAAAACCATTTGTTCCATAAATTGTTTCACTATGTTTACATAACATTATTTTTTTATCCATACTTCTGTACAATTCTACATTTAAAATAATATTTTGATTGGCTCTTGGATTAAATGATGCATGATTTAAATATCTCAAATTTATTTCTAATCTGGGGTCTCTATATTTTTCTACCTGAGCATCAATATTAACTATATCAAATTCATTTAAATTATACAAATCATTAAAATATCTATCTGATATTTTATTTGATAATACATCATAAAAACCTGCTAAATTTGTTTTTACAAAATGTAAATGTAAATGTTCTTGTGAACCTATGTGTGCATAATTATGCAACATCGATATCGAATTACTATTTAGGTTATAAAATGTTAATAACTCATATAAACAAGTATAATCTAATACCTCAAATTGTGAACCTACTATTTTATTAACTTCGTGATTTAAAGACATTATCATAAAGTGATTTTCATAATATGGTTCATAATTTGGCACTATTATATAATTTCTCCATCTGATTGACTTTGATAAATTTGTTGGAACTATTTCATTTGTCATAAATTTAGCTTTATCTATTAAAACTTTATTTTGTAAACTATCTCCTGCTCTATAATAATATACAAAATCATAATAATCACACAACGAACAATCTGAATTATTAGTTATACTACTATTTATTCTATTTACCATTGCAGGTACTGTTCCTATTACTAAACTATGTAAAAAAGATGGTAAATTAACTATACCAACTGGTTCAGTTATTCTTACATAATTATATACAGATACAAATGAATTATCCTCTGGTATATATCTTATCCATGTACCATTTTCATTCATAGATTCTATAGCTAACATCAATTTAGATGCAATAGGTTCATCTTTTTTAACATCAATATATCTACTTGTAAAAGGAGTAAACATTATAGTTATATATATATATATAATAGTTTATATTTTATCAAAAATCACAAAAAATTGAAATATTTTAATGATTGCTATTTCCTTATAATAGAATTATCTTAAATATAACTTAATTATATATAAACCTAACAATGTGCAAAAAATTAATTAATAGTATCAAACAACTTAATAAAAATCTTAATAGGTTTAAACAATGGAATGGAGATACCAGATTTGGATATGATTCTGAAGATAAATTTGAAGATAGACATTATATCAGTTCATTTTATAAGGGTATTTATTTCAGACTTATTTTTCATAATGGGTTATTAATTCCATGTTCTAATCAATTTATCTTTTTAACCAATGATCTTGAACGTAAACTTAAAGAACATAACACAATCATTAGACAAAAAATTAATTCAGACAATTTTTCTGAAATTAAATTAAAGGTTAGTGATATTGTTAGATCTACAATTAGAACAAGTTCTGATTATATTAGTTTAAATGAATTTGATAAGGATTTGTTCTTCTTTATTTGTTTGACTGCTGAGTTTTATAAACAAATAAAAACTAATACTGAACTTGGAAAACTAATCCAGTCTGATAGTAAATCTAAAAATTATTTAGTTTCTTTAATCAAAAATAATTTATAAAAACAATTTATAAATTATTGTATTTTTTTACAAATTATTTTTATTTACTAAATTATATGAGTGAGAACGAAAAGTCAACTTTATATAAAAATTATAATTTATTATACATAGATTTTGATAATTCAATTAATATTGTTAAAAAAGAACTTTGGGAATCAGATTCTAGTTTTAATATTGATAAAAATAATTTGGTAAAAATTAATACTTCAATAAATTTTTCTAAAATAACTCAAATACATACTGGTCAGTTTATTTTTATTAATGAAAATTGTAATCTATGTATTTGTGATTCTAATTTTAATAATGTACAACTTGTAGGAAATCGTGATATGTATTTTAGAGGTTTAACACAATTATCTAATTATCTAATCGCGCTGATTTCTTCCGAAGGCAAAATTTATTGTATTAGTTCACTTAAAAAATTATCAATACAACCATTTTATGATGATGGTACTGTTTTTAGTTCTATCAAACAAACTTCAGATGGTAAAGTTATAGTAGTGGAAGGCACTATGTGTGGAGATACTTATACTTTTGATTTAACTAAAAAAGGTCTTGAGAATAAAACATTATTACCTATTGATAAATCCCATTTAAATCGTGTAACAATTACTACACCTGATAACAAATTTATTCTAAATCTAAATTGTAATAAAAAAAATAAATATTTAGTTAATAAATATCAATTTGTTTATAACCTAAATATATCAACAGATAAAACTGTTTGTGAACTTGATGAAGATTTTGAAAACGGATTGTGTTATCCTAAATGTCGAGATGGTTATAAGGGAATCGGTCCAGTTTGCTGGGGAAAATGTGATGATGGATGGATAGATGATGGCGCAACTTGTAGAAAAACCAATGCATGTGATGAAGACCAAGAACATGATGGTGCACTTTGTTATCCCAAGTGCAGGGATGGATACAAAGGGGTTGGACCTATTTGCTGGAAAAAGTGTGATGACGGTTGGGTTGATGATGGTGCTACTTGTAGAAAAGCTGGAGTATGTGATGAAGATAAAGAACATGATGGAGGGTTGTGTTATCCCAAATGTAGAGATGGATTCAAAGGAGTTGGACCTGTCTGTTGGAAATCATGTGATGATGGTTGGATTGATGATAGTGCTACATGTAGAAAAACCAATGCCTGTAAAGATGATCAAGACCATGATGGTGCACTATGTTATCCCAAATGTAGAGACGGATATAAAGGGATTGGACCTGTTTGTTGGAAGTCATGTGATGATGGATTTATAGATGATGGTGCTACATGTAGAAAAACCAATGCCTGTGATGAAAACCAAGAATCAGATGGTGGTTTATGCTATCCTAAATGTAGAGATAAGTATAAGGGTATTGGACCAGTATGTTGGAAGTCATGTGATGATGGTTGGATTGATGATGGTGCTACCTGTAGAAAAGTTAATGCATGCGATGAAGACCAAGATCATAATGGTGCATTATGTTATCCTAAATGCAGAGATAATTATAAAGGGGTTGGACCTGTATGCTGGAAAGAATGTTTTGAAAGTGGATGGGTTGATGATGGTGCTACTTGCAGAAAATCCGGTGTTTGTGATGAAGATAAAGATCATGATGGTGCACTATGTTATCCAAAATGTAGAAATGGGTTTAAAGGAGAAGGACCTGTTTGTTGGGAAAAATGTCCTAGCGGGTTTATTGATGATGGTGTAACCTGTAGAAAAGTTAATGCCTGTAAAGACGATCAAGACCATGATGGGGCATTATGTTATCCTAAATGTAGAGATGGATACAAAGGAATTGGACCGATGTGTTGGGGTAAATGTGATGATGGATCTATAGATGATGGCGCAACCTGTAGAAAAGTTAACGCATGTAAAGATACCGAAGATGCCGATGGAGAAATATGTTATCCCAAATGTAGAGATGGGTTTAAAGGTGTTGGACCTGTTTGTTGGAAAAAGTGCGATGACGGTTGGACTGATGATGGTGTAACCTGCAGAAAATCTGGAGTTTGTGATGAAGATAAAGATCACGACGGTGCACTTTGTTATCTTAAATGTAGAGATGGGTATAAAGCAGTAGGTCCGGTTTGTTGGAAAAAGTGTGATGACGGTTGGATTGATGATGGTGTAACCTGTAGAAAAACTGGGGCTTGTAAAGATGAACAAGACCATGATGGTGCATTATGTTATCCAAAGTGTAGAGATGGATATAAAGGAATTGGACCTATTTGTTGGAAATCATGTGCTTCTGATGAAATTGATGATGGAGCAACATGTAGAAAAGTTAATGCATGTAGCGATACTGAAGATTCTGATGGAGAACTATGTTATCCCAAGTGTAGAGATGGGTATAAAGGTATCGGACCCGTTTGTTGGAAAAAATGCGAAGATGGTTGGATAGATGATGGATTAACTTGTAGAAAAGTTAATGCATGTACTGATAATCAAGACCATGAAGGCGCATTATGTTATCCCAAATGTAGAGATGGGTTCAAAGGAGTTGGACCTGTTTGTTGGGAAAAATGTCCTCAAGGTTATACTGATAATGGCTTAACCTGTAGTAAAACTGGAATATGTAGTTCGGAAGAAGATTCTGAAGCTGGACTATGTTATCCCAAATGCAGAAATGGATTTAAAGGTATTGGACCTGTTTGTTATAAATCTTGTGATCCAGGTTATATTGATGATGGTTTAACTTGTAGAAAAGTCAATGCGTGCGAAGATAACGAAGATCATGATGGAGTACTATGTTATCCCAAATGCAGAGATGGGTTTAAAGGCGAGGGACCAACATGCTGGAAGTCGTGTGATTCTGGAGATGTCGATGTAGGTGCCTTGTGTAGAAAAAAATGCGATACTAGATATAAAGATGTTGCTGGTGTTTGTTGGAAAGATAAAGCATTATCTTACACAAGAAGTGCAGGTACTATTCCTGATTATACTTGTCCTACAGGATACAAGTTAAATGGATTAGTATGTATTAAAGAATGTGACCCAGGATTTGGTTTTAGAGAAGGTGATATTATTAATTGCTGGAATACTGATAAATCTTATGACAGAGGTGCTGGTACTGTACCTAACGCTTGTGAAGCTGGATATAATTTTGATGGTGTTTCAATGTGTAGAGAAAACTGTAGAGATGGATTTGAAAATCGTCCAGGTGATTTTATTAATTGTTGGAATAAAAAAGGTCCTTATGATAGAGGAATTGGTATAGCTCCTGATTATGGAAGTTGTAATACTAGTGGTTTATCAGATGTTAAATATTATCCTCTTACATGTACTGGTTGTAAAAAAAAAGATAAGATTACTAAAGTATGTTATGAATATGCAACCAGAGACAGAAATAAAGAATGTAAATCTAATAGAGAAATGAAAGATGGCCTTTGTTATGAAATACCAAGAGATGGATATAAATGTACTGTGACTGCTTGTAGTCCTGACCCTTTAGCTTATCCAATCAGTTCTAAAAAACCAACATGTCCAAGTGGTAAAGTATTAATTGATGGATTATGTTATTTTCCACCTGATCCTGGATTTACATGTACTGCAACTATTTGTAGTCCAACACCTTTAACCAAAAAAATAAATACATCTGATATTATTGATAGAACTCCTGTATGTCCTAGTGGAAAAGTTTTACAAGGTGGACTTTGTTATGAACCTGCTAGAGATGATTACGATTGTAATGGTATAGCTTGTACACTTAAAAATTCAAGTTATACCCCGACAACTTATGCAAAAACCAGTTATGATCGTGGAGCTGGTAAATCTGATGTTATTATTAAAACTAAAGACAGTTATGGAAGAGGAACTGGTAAACCTGATATTGTTATTAAAGATAAATCTACTTATGGACGAGGAGCTGGTTCTCCTGATGTAATTATCAAAGACAAAGATTCTTATGGACGAGGTGCTGGCAGACCTAGTATCCAAATTAAAAATAAAGATTCATATGGACGTGGTGCTGGTTCACCTGATGTACTTATTAAAGATAAAGATTCTTATGGACGAGGGGCTGGTACTCCTGATACCAAAATAATTCCTAAAGAATCCTATGGACGAGGAGCCGGTAGACCTAGTGTTCAGATATCTGATAAACCAAGTTATGGGCGGGGTACTGGTTCACCTGATGTACTTGTTAAATCCAAAGATTCTTATGGACGTGGTGCTGGTACTCCTGATACTATTATTAAACCAAAAGATTCTTATGGACGTGGTGCTGGTACTCCTGATACTCTTATCAAAGATAAAGATTCTTATGGACGTGGAGCTGGTTCTCCCAATGTTATTATCAAACCTAAAGATTCTTATGGTAGAGGTGCTGGTTCACCTGACGTATTAATTAAAGATAAAGATTCCTATGGACGTGGTGCCGGTGAACCTGACACACTAATCAAAGCCAAAGATAGTTATGGAAGAGGTGCTGGTAAACCTGATGTGCTAATCAAAGATAAATCTAGTTATGGAAGAGGAGCTGGAAAAGCACCCAAAGAATATGAAGATATTAAATGTGCAACTAACTGTTGTTCTTTTGATTTGGCTTTTGTTAATGATTATTATTTTAAACCCCAAGGTTTTAGTTCATCCAATCCACCAGTTTCATCCGGTTTATTTGCTTATTATAATGCAGATTCATTTATAAACGGAATTTGGTATGATTTGACTGCTAATTCTAATAATGTTGTTTATATAAATGGTTCTATTACTAAATCTGATAATTATATTAGTGGCAATTCTATGTCCAGAATGATTTTCCCTTTTGATGTTATCCCTGAAGAATATACTATATTCCATGTTTGTAAATATAATGGTAAAGCTAGAGGTAAAATATTATCAGGATATCAATCTAATTGGGCATCAGGATTTGCAGATGAAAAATCAGGAGTTGCTTATCACAACACATGGGTAACCCAATCAGAATTATCATTATTCGATAATAATTGGGTTTTCTCTACTGATTCAAATAATTTATACAGAGCCAATCTTAATGATTATACAATTTTAAATATTGATTTCAAAGACCAAACACAATTATCAATTAACTATAATGATTTACCAAAAGAAAATTCAGATTGGGCTATCGCTTGTATTATTGTATATGATAGAAAATTATCCCTACAAGAAATATTAGAAACTGAAAATTGGTTAACTAAAACTTATTCTAATTTATGGTCTCAAACTTATTATAAAACGTTTAAACAACTGGGATATGATTGCTTTAATGATAGAGTTGGTAAAATTATTGGTGATTATAATAATTATGAATTTGCCAAATATAAAGGTCAAACAGTAAGTTGCAAATGGCTAAATTATCCCAAAAAGAAAAATACCACTGATTTAATATGTAATAGTACTGATCTAAAAAATATTGGTGTAGAGCAAGAAACTATAGAAGAGATTGAAGAAGAAACTGTTGAAGGATTTGGAAATATTATATCAAACAAAATAACCACTTGGTTCGACTCGATTGATTATGAGTTTTTATTAAAATTCATCATAATTGTACTTGTTTTATTATTAGTTATTCGTTTTAGTAAAAAAAATATAAAACATTTTTAGTTTTTTTATATTAGGTATATTTATAAAATAATAAATATGTCTACAGACTTAAAAAATTATGATTTAATATATGTAAATTTAAATGGTCTAATAAATATTGTAAAGAAAGATGTCTGGGAAAATAATAATTCTGTTAATCTAACAGGTGGTAATATAACTAAAGTTGGTACCGTAACCGCAAGTAAAATTACTCAGTTAAATAATGGTCAGTATATATACTTGGGTGAAAATTGTAAAGTATATTTGGCTGATAAAGATTTTAAAAATATCGGAGTACTTTCTGAAGATGCATTTTCTAGTGTAACTCAATTGTCAGATTATAAAATATTATTAACTACCAAAGCTGGTAAATTATATTATGCCAAAGATATCAATAATTTTAAACCACAACCTTATTATGATGATGGTTTAACTTATTCATCTGTTAAACAAACTGGAGCTGGTAAACTTTTAGCTATCGAAGGAACTCAATGTGGTACTGTATATTCTTTTGACGTAACCAGAAATATTAAAGCTGGAGCATTACAAAATAGAACCAAAGTAAATTTGGATGACGGAATCACAAACAGAGTAACAATATTTATTCCTAATCAAACCCAATTACTCACTATTAATTGTGATCCTAGAGCCAAAGAAAATGTTTACAAATATCCTTATACTGATAAAGTTTCCAAATCTAATTTTAGTTTTCAATGTGATATGGACGAAGATTATAATCCTATTGACAAATTATGTTATAAAAAATGTAAAGATGGATATGAACACCAATTTAAGGAATTACAACCAACTAGATGTAAAAAAATGTGTAATAAAGGTGATATTGATACTCCTGAAACTTGTATGGAAAGTTGTAGAAGTGAATACACAAATAAAGCTGGTGTATGTTGGAATAATAAGAGTTTGACTTATGATAGAGGTGTTGGTACTTTACCTAAATATTCATGTCCTTCTGGTTATAATTTAGATGGTATCACATGCAGAGAAAACTGTCGTGATGGTTTTGAAAATCGTCCTGGTGATTTTATTAGATGTTGGAATGAAAAAAAATACTATGATAGAGGTGTAGGTATAGCTCCTGATTATGGAAGTTGTAATACCAGTGGTTTGTCAGATGTTAAATATTATGCTTACACATGTACTGGGTGTAAAAAAAAAGATAAGGTTACTAAGGTATGTTATGAATACGCAACCAGAGATAAAAATAAAGAATGTAAATCTAATAGAGAAATGAAAGATGGTCTTTGTTATGAAAAACCAAAAGATGGATATACTTGTGCTGCAACTGGATGTAGTCCTAATCCTTTATCATATGAAATTAAAAATAAAGAATCTACTAAGACATGTTCATCTGGAAAAAAATTAGAAGCAGGATTATGTTATGAAGAAGCAAGACAAGATTATGATTGTAAAGCCACATCATGTCAATTAGATGTCAAACTTCAAAGTTATGTACCAAAAACTTATAAAAGGGATTCATATGATATCGGGGTTGGTAAAAAAGCAAGTAATACTCCAGGACCCATAACTTGTTCTCAATCTTGTTGTCAATTTGATTTAGCTTTTAGAAATAATATGTATTATAAACCAGCTGGTCTAACTTTACCCACAGTTCCTGTTAGCTCAGGATTACTTGCTTATTATGACGCTAGTTCCTTCTCCCAAGGTATATTATATGATTTAACAGAAAATAATAATAATGCGGTATTTACCAAAGGTACTATCGGGATAGCAAATGATGTTGATGTTATCACATCTAAGTCATTTACAATTGGTGCTGAACAAGTTAATATCCAAACTCAAAGAAAAGGAAGTTATTTGGTTGGAGATGTTAATTCAGGCATTTTATTCCCTGCAAATGTTTTACCTGATAACTATACTATGTTCTCTATTGTGAAATATAATGGTAAAGCCAAAGAAAAAATATTAGCTGGTTATGACAATAGTTGGGTTTCAGGATTTAGTTCAGGAAAATCTGGTATTGCTTCTAGAAATAGTTGGGTCACCCAAGAAGATTTATCTATTTTTGATGACAGATGGGTATTCTCTACTGATACCAATGATTCTTACAGAGCTAACGGTAACGATTATACAGTTAATAAAAATTCAGGCTCTGGACAACTATCTCTTAACTATAATGAAAATCCTAGTCAAAATTCCGATTGGGCTTTAGCATGTGTAATTGTATTTAATCGTGTATTAACCAGTACAGAAATTAGTTCAATGGAATCATGGTTACAAAAAGAATATGGTAATTTATGGGGTAAAACCTATTCTACCAAATTATCAGATTTGGGATATTCTTGTTTTGGTGATAATGTTGGTAAAGTTGTTGACGATGGTACTAGATATGTATTTGCTAGTTATGGTAATGGTAATATCCCATGCAAATGGTTAAATTTCCCACAAAAAGGAGCATTAAATGATTTTACTTGCACACCTCCTACACTTAAGACTTATAAAGATACTTTATATGCAGCTGAAGTATCTAGTGAAGAAGAATCTGATTCTGGTACTGTAGAAGCATTTGGTAATATTTTGGGATATAATTCTAATGAATATGAATACTTTGCAAGTGGTGATGATGAAGAAGAAAATGATGGAGAAGATGATGGAGAAGATCAAGAAGAGGAAGAAGAAAGTGTACCTAGTATATCTGTTCCAACTACACCACAAGCACCTGTATTACCTCCTAGTATTGTACAAGTTGAAGAAAAAGAAGTATCATCAGTTGAGACAGAAGAACCATCAGTTGAAGAATCAGATGATTCATCTGATGAATCAGTTAATTCTACATCTGTACAAGATGAATCTGTTAAATTATGTAGATCAGCATTTGATTACTATGATTTATACAAATCATCAAACCCATACGTAATTAAAGGTAATGACATTAATTATACTTTTAAAAATAATATAATTAGTTCGGCTGATTTGATTAAATTAGGTAATGAAAATTCACAAACATTTAACAAGTTTATACCAAATTATAATCCAAATAATATTGAACAAACCAAAAAGGCTATTGATGAGTTATTTAAAAATACTCCACTTAAGTTAGGTTGTTGTTTTAGAAATTCTGCTACTGATAATACTAAAAAATCAGTTGTAGTAAGAACACCATTAAATCCTTATGATACTGATATTGATCCAGATTTACTTAAATTCGATTTCAAGTTTAAAACTTTAGATATACCTGAAGGAGCTTGTCCTGCTACTTATTATGGTAATTCTTTAGACTGTAATACTTTGTATGATGTATATTGTAGAAATATGGCAAATGAATTTAATAAAAATGGATTTACTCTAGATGACTTTAAAAAATATGCACCAGAATGTGCTTGTTATGCTCCCAAATATGATAAAGAAAAAATATATCCTGATAATACTCCTCCAGCATGTTATAAGCAAGGTTGTGAAAATAGAAATAATATCGCTGCATATGTAGATCCTATTTCTAGAAATAATCCTTGTGATATTACTGTTTGTCAAAATATTTTAAATTTAGAAAATGTTAAAGCAGGTGGCAATGTTACTGTGAATGCTAAATTAGAAAATACCTGTGGGGAATACATTCCTGGAAATAAATCAACTGATACTGTTAAAGATAAAGGTGTTAGTTCAGAAACAGAAAAGGTTGATAAATCTATTGATAGCAAAACTGGAACTCCATCAACCACACCTTCCACTACCCCTTCAAATAAATTATATACTGATGTTAAAGACGAAGTTAAAGAAGAAACTAGTACTCAATTAATGTCATCAAATAATTTAATGATAGTATCAGTATCACTTGTATGTTCATGTATTATTTGTATTATAATTATTTTTATGTTTATGAGTGGTAAAAAAAGAAGATAAATAAAAAATACATTTGAAAATATACTTTTGTTTTTATCTAATACAAAAATATATTTGTTTTCATAGACTTATTTGTCTACCAACATAATTGGATAACTCTCCAATTAATTCGATTAATACGGGATTTAATCCATGTCCATTCTCTGATTTTAAATCATTTCCTGAAATAAATTTGTCTAGTAGTTCATAGTATGTATCCTTAATTACAGGATCTGACTCTAATCCCCTTAAATTATATTTTTCATACCGCTGTTTCTTTTTTGTTGCCTCATAAGAGTTTAGAAACATATTATCTAATTGGGACATATTAATATTTAGTTTTTTTTCTACCAAATCTTTCTTTGCGATTTCATTAAGAGAATTAATTTCAATACTTAATTTATTGTTTGTATTAATTACTCGTGCATAATTCATATTTATTGTTATGTCAGAATTTTTTAAAATATCTTCTGGCTTAACTCTAGTAAAAACCACATCTATTTTTTTATAATATGTATTATCATAATATTTATAATAATGTGATACCATCTCAAAATTCTTACTAAATTCAGTATTGTCATTTTCATTTGAATAATCAGTATTTACTAAAAAATATCCGTTCGACTGTAAAAGCATATGTAAAGAATACTTTTTTTCATAATCGCAAGGAGGAACCCATAGGTCTAAATCTGAATCAAAATTATCCCATTGATGCATACTATAGGTTACAACGCTTCCTGTTATTATAATGTTATTTTCATACATATAGTGTAATAAACCCCATATATCCAAATAAAATTCATATTTTAATATATTCTGTATTGGGTATTTTTGAATTAATTCTCTTGACATCTTAAATCATATATTTAAGGATTATTTAATATATAATTATCAATTTTTCCTATAAAAATTGAAAATACATATATATTAATCTTATAAATAACTAACCTATACACTATATCATTATAATGAAATATTCTGAGTATGTTGAAAAATATATAAGTGATAATACACCTTTTGGTGAAATTAAACTCGAAAAAAAGTCTAATTTAAAAAAATTAATTGATAAATCTATTGGTCTCGCTGAAATTAATTATGAGTCTGACAACTCTGATAATAACTCGAATACAGATTCAGATGACAGCTCAGACGATGGTTCTAAAAATAAATCCGAGTCCGATAATAATTCTGTAAAGTTAGAAGAACAAAGTTATGAATCTGACAGTTCTGATGATTCTGATGAGTCTAATGAGTCTGATGAGTCTAATGAGTCTGATGAGTCTAATGAGTCTGATGAGTCTAATGAGTCTAATGAGTCTAATGAGTCTGATGAGTCAGATAATTCAGTTGATAGTAACATTATAAAAAATCATAAGTACATAAATAAAATTATTAACAATAAATCTTTTACTACTAATTACTTAAATGAGATTGTTATAAAAAATAAAAATAAAGTTATTGAAATAATTAATAATCATGTAAAAAAATCAACATCTGATATTGTTTCACAGGATATACCAAATATTAATATTGTGGAAAATGACATTAAGACTAACACACATAAAATAAATAAAGACAATGAACTAAACCCTAATAATGATATTGTTAAAAATAGAGTAAGCTTTTGGGAATCTCAAATTAAATTTAATAATTTTCAAATTATTAAAAATAAAACCAATGATTCAAATATTTCTGATGTTTCTGATGTTTCTAATGATAAGAATAAAATTACTAAATCAAATTTAAAGGTTAAAGTTAATACTAATACTGATAAACTGGATGAAGAATATTATCTAGAAAAAGAAAGTATTATACCATTATATTCTTATGCTGAAGAACAAACCAAAAATATTAATAGTAATTTTTCTTCATACACCGAGGAAGAACTAAGAAAAGTTTATATCAACTTGGTTCATGATTATAAAAATATTGCTATCGAATTATCAAAAATTAAAGGTAATAAGGTAAAATTTTTTAATTATGTGTTTGACAGTCATAAAAAATATAATTACATTTTCACAATTAATGAAATTGTAAATAATATCGAAAAAATAAAAAAAGAATTAGAAAATTGTTAATTCTATAAAAAAATATAATATTTTTATAAAAAATTGATTATAAATAATACTATTTAACTAATTATATATACTAATCTACAATGCAATATAATAAAATATTTAAAATATTTTTTTTCGGATTAGTATTATTTATTTTATCGGTTAATGCTATTAGTTCAGGGGCTAATGAACCTATAGCAGACAATGAACTTGGACTTACTACAAAAGATTGTGCTCTTCAATATTGTGAAGAAAAAGATGGAATGAGTTTATGGCTAACGCTTGTAAATGAATGTATTGATTCACCTAATCCATATTTTATGGCAAAAAATACTAATTCGAATCAACCAAATCAACCAAATCAACCAAATCAACCAAATCAACCAAATCAACTAAATAAACTTATTGCAGGTTCAGTATGTGCAATGTTAGGAGTTATTGGTTTGCTATTTGGTTATGTTATTGGTACTTACGAAAAAACTAAAACATATATACAATTGGAACAAGAAGATAGTTATGAAATGAAATAAAATTACTTACACAATATAAAAAATTGATTTTTTTAATCTTATATACATTCATCAATATATATAATAAATTTTTTAGAAAAATGAAACAATATCACATATATAAAAATCAATATTGTGATACAGAAGATTTTACCCCATGGTATCCAGAGGATTATTCTACCACGTCTGATGATTTAAGTGCATCAATAATAAATCAAGAAAATGTATCTAAAAAAATTGCCAAAGTAAAAGATACCACCCATTTAGAAATTTATAAAAAGAATGGTGCAATTTGCTTTCCAAGTTATTTTAATGAATCTCTTGATGAATTTACAAATGTTATAACAAAATTTAAAAAAATTTGGTTTTTTAAATGTTTTAATCAGTCAATTGATATTTTACCTAATGATATTGAAGAACTTAGATTAGGTAGTGATTTTTCTCAGACAGTTAATAAATATCCTGTAGAACTAAAAAATTTAGTTTTATATTGTAATATACCAATTGATAATTTACCTAATATTGAAGTACTAAGATTGTATGGAAAATTTAATTCACCAATTGATAACCTCCCGAATTCAATTAAAGAAATTTATATTGGAGGTATTTTTAATCAACCAATTGATAATTTACCTGATTCTTTGATTAAACTTGAAATTGGTACTAATTACGACGAAGAATGTTTATTTGACAAAGAAATTAATAATTTACCAAATAGTATTAAACATCTGGTAATTAAAACAAAATATAATCACAAAATTACATTACCTGACAATCTAGAATATTTAGAAATTTATAACAATAACATCTTACCTCCAATTCTACCTTCAAATCTAAAGGTACTTAAACTTTTGGGTGAATTTAATCAAAGTATTGAAAACTTGTTACCTATTGGTCTAGAAGAGTTGGAATTTGGACCATTTTTTAATCAACCTATAGAAAATGAACACAAGTCTTTTATTCCATCAACTGTTAAAAAATTATCTAACTGTGATCAAAATTATTTATTGACAGGATATTCACATAATATTTCTAAATTACCAGACAGCATTAAAGAAATTAATTTAACAGTAAAAAATTATTTTTATTCAATTAATAAGTTACCTTCTGATCTTAGAAAATTTAGATTATGTGACGTATCTTATTGCAATTCTCACGATAAAATTTTAAAAATCGAATCATTTCCTTCTCAAATACTAGAAATCAATATTTCAACACAAAATAAAATTATTTTACCAGATATACCTGATAGTTGTGAAATTTTGGAACTTAAACTCAATGATAATCCGGCACCTGAAAAATTACCAACAAATCTTAAAGTATTTAATCTAAATTGTCATCCGCATTATTGTTATAGTATGTTTAGACCTAATCAAAAACCTTATCCAGTTTTTAAATTTCCTAAAACACTAACCCATTTATCAATTGATGAACTTGATTTACGAAAAACAACTTTACCTGAAGGGTTAATATCACTAAGAATTACCTTTAATTGTTGGTTAGTTAATTTACCAGATACAATAGAAGAACTAATAGTTGAACATGTTCAACATATTGATAAATTACCATCAAATATTAAAAATATTTATTCACATTATTCAAATAGTTCTTTGATTAAACCATTATTAAATTCAAATATTGAATATAAAGAACATGGATTGCTTGAAAGATCTCATGGTATTAGAACTTTATATATATCTGTATAACTATTTTGTTTAATTTTGAATTTAATATTTATAAAAATTTGGACATATATCCTCGATTTTGACGTAAGATCTATTTTTTATATCAGTATTATTCAACAAAATTATTTCATTAATTATTTCGATAAATTCTTCAGATTCATAATCAATTCTTTTACATCCAGACACATAATCCAAATAAGATATATCAATATATGTGTTTGGTAATCGATTTATTAAATTTATCCAACAATAAGAGGGTATCTTCAAATTATAATAATCTTTATAATTTACTGGAAATGTTATTTGAATAGTATAATACTTTTTTATTATTGATATCATATTGTAATAGCAATATAATTCTAATAAATTTGTTCTTGGATCAGTCTTTAATTTGTTAAAAAGATTGTAAGCATTAATATATGAATGTGAATACATTTCTCTCAAACTTGGTAATGGATGCATTTAATATATAATATATAAAATTTATTATAAAGTTGTGTTTTCAAATTTTATTTACAAATAAAAATACAATTGTAAACTTGATTATTCAAGATCAATTTTAAGAATTTGGTCTCTATAGTTAAAAAATATGTGTTTTAATTCATCAATTATTTTTTTCTTGTTCTCGATGTTTTCAGGATCAGTCTCATCCCATAAACTTAAACAATATCCTTTACTAAAATTTATCCATTTGATTTTCTCTTTTAACTCTTTATTACCATCAATAAATTTTAAAGTTTTAATTAAGTTTTCTTTATCAAATGGTCCTGTTAGTACATTATTTACATTATTAAATAACTTTAATATTTTTTCATTAGTTTTACCAATTACCCACTTTTTTCCATTATAATATTCACATTTATTTCTTGATAAATCTAATACTCTGAAATTTTTATTTTCTGGTGTATCAATATAAATTTGCTTTGCCATATTTGGTATTATTGTTAACATATCATTATGAAATGCTAACTTTTCTAAAATACTCTTTAGTTCTACTTTTGATTCAGAACCATGTGGTAATATTATATTATTATTGTTTACAACTATATTATTTGTATTAGTGTTATTACTATTTGTGTTTGTTGTATTAGTTGAATTATTTGTATTATTTATTGTACTATTTTTTGTACTTTTATTTATTTTTGTTAATTTTTTTATCTCTTCTAGTTCTTTTTTTAATTCTTCTATCTGTTTAGTTTTTTCTTTTTCATCCTCTATTTTTGTTTTACATCTTCCTTTCATGTGTTTATGTAAATTAGAAGATGTACTATAACATTTTTTACAATGCTTACATTCATATTTTGATTTGGATTCAATTGGATTTATTTTGGATTCATTTGGATTCATTTTGGATTCATTTGGATTCATTTTGGATTCAAATTTATGTATTTTAATTATATTTGGTTTACATGGTTTCTTTTTATTTATTAAATGTCTTTCCAAATTAAATTTTTTTTCAAACT
>JACCDY011106071.1_pt1 | contig 39519 bp, 36 predicted proteins | sample 7446391 | NCBI WGS metagenome assembly JACCDY01 (sample SAMN15323451, study PRJNA562643) | freshwater metagenome | isolation source: river surface water | place: USA:Blue River Watershed | collected 2017-08-18
ATTAGATCAAGCCGTTTTAGTAATGCAAGCAGCTCAAAAAGCAGCTGAATCAGCGGGGTTGGGTTATTTTGAAGATCAATTAATTGAAACGGGGAAAGGCCGCTTTGGTCCTTATGTCAAGCATAATGGTAAATATATTTCCCTAAGTAAGACGGATAGTTTGGCTACGTTGACGCAAGAACGCGCCATTGAACTTATTTTAGCGAAACGAAATTCAGAAGCCAATAAGATCATTAAGGAATTCCCTGGGAATGCAGCCATTAAGGTCGTGAATGGTATGTATGGTCCGTACATTCAAATCGGTAAACGAAATGTAAAGATTCCTAAGGACCAAGATCCATCGAGTTTAACATTGGAGGATTGCATTGCTTTAGGCGATGCAGCTCCAGCTCCCAAAAAGACAACAAGAAAAAAATAAAATATGAGTCAGATTATTGATGGAAAAATGGTCGCTGAATCCATGAAAGCGTCTATTGCAAAAGAGGTTCAAGAATTAGTTGCTTCAGGTAAGCGTGCTCCCCATTTAGTTGCTATTCTTGTAGGTAATAATGGAGCATCTGAGACCTATGTGGCAAACAAAGTGAAATCTTGTGAAGAATTAGGATTTTCATCTACCCTTTTGCGTTTTGATCCATCCGTTAGCGAGGCTGAATTGTTGCAGGCTGTTATTAATGTGAATAACAATCCTGATATGGATGGTTTAATCGTACAATTACCACTTCCTAATCACATCAATCCTGATCGTGTGATGGAAACAATTCATCCCTCAAAAGATGTGGACGGTTTCCACCCAATCAATATCGGTCGGATGGCCAAAGGTTTACCTGCTTATATCTCGGCTACCCCACAAGGTGTCTTAGATTTATTGGCATACTACAAGATTGAAACGGCAGGCAAGCATTGTGTGGTGGTAGGTCGAAGTCAAATTGTAGGTTTGCCCATGTCCATTTTAATGCAACGAAATCATCCACAAGGCAACTGTACAGTTACGTTGACGCATTCGAGGACACCAAATTTGGTGGAAATGTGCCAACAAGCCGATATTATTGTTGCGGCATTGGGAAAGCCGGAATTTATCACCGCAGCACACGTAAAACCTGGCGCTGTGGTAATTGACGTGGGTTTGACGCGCGTAGAAGATGCGAGCAAAAAATCAGGCTTCGCGTTAAAAGGTGATGTTGATTATGATTCCGTATTCCCAGTCTGTTCCTACATAACTCCTGTTCCTAAGGGCGTAGGACCTATGACGATTGTTTCCTTGATGAAAAACACCCTTTTGGCTGCCAAAGGAGTTATTTATCCAAAGAACTAAGCCTTATATAAATAACGATGGAAAACTCCCAATGGGAGTTTTTTGTCGTATTGGTCATTTAGGTACAATTCACCGGATTCTGCCGTTTCTGGCACATGGAAAATTCCATTCACTAAATTCTCTACGACTAAGGTAGAAAATCCTAATGAATAGATGTTAGTCAATAAAATATGTTCCTTCGGATCTAGTATTTCTTTCACTGAGCGCAACATATCGTCTATCTGTTCTTCCAGAACCCATTTCTCTCCGTCTGGTCCTCGACCATAAGCTGGAGGATCTAGCAAAATACCTTGGTAGAAATTACCTCTTCGCGCCTCGCGTTTCACAAATTTTAGCGCATCTTCAGCCATCCATCGGATCGAATCCAATTGCGACACTTCCATATTTTCGCGCGCCCAAGATAACACGGGTTTTACTGAGTCTACGTGCGTGACATCGGCACCCATTTGTCTGCAAACTAAACTTGCCCCACCCGTGTAAGCAAATAGGTTTAAAATTTTAGGTTTCGAATTACTTAGTAAGGGTATGTTTTTAGCTAAAAACTCCCAATTAGATGCTTGTTCTGGAAATAAGCCTACGTGTTTAAACGAAGAAAGGCTGATTTTTAATTTCAAATCTAAATGTTCCGACTGGTACGGAATAAACCATTTATCGGGTACCCCTTTTTTAATCTCCCAAACGCCACGCTCCGTGCTTCCCTTTTCTTTTTTAAAGTGAGCGTTCGCTTTGAGTGTCCAAAACTCTTCTGAAAGTGATTTAGACCACAAAGCCTGAGGTTCAGGTCTGCGAACAACATATTCACCAAACTGCTCCAATTTTTCGAATCCGCCCGAGTCGATTAATTCATAGCTTTTCCCCCATTTTTGGGGCGTTTCAATGGCGATAGATTGGTGAATTGTTGACATTAAGGATTAAATTGAATTTTATTTAAATAGAAAACACTACGTTTTCCTTCGGTTTGATTAACAATATTTTGTGAGCCATGGGCTAAAAAGTATGTGTCATACCAATATGTTAGATCTGAATCTGTTGATTTTTTAACATGGTCACCTGCCACATGGGTTTCAATTGCCATGGTATTGTCTTCCTCTTTCGTTCCTTGTTCACTTATAATTTTGGTAACGATTTGGTTTTCTCGACTATAACTCAAAATGATTTGATCTTTCTGAACTGATGTTTTGATTTTTTTTATGAGCTTAGGTTCCTTCATATCTTGAAGAGAAACACAATGATCCCATAGTAAATTACCATTTGCATCTAGTTCTGCGACCACTGCATGTGTATAAACCCAGCCGTCAAATTGCTGTTGGTTTCCATAATAATTATATCCTCGATAGCCCCAAGGACTGTAATAGCTTGAGAATGGCGAATATAACCCATAATTTCCATAACCCCATCTGTAAGGGTTGTACATCATACTCCATGGCGAGTAAAATCCTCCCAAGGTTGTCATACCAGGAAAGAATCCGCCCCCGTAGGGCCCAAAGTTTGCATATTTGTAATCTGGGTAAAAAGCTTCTGCGACGATAATATAATGATCCCCTTTTCTGATAATATCGTGCATTAATAATCGATAATCCAAGCGCAAGTCTTCTCCCTTTTCTTCTTTATCCTTAATTTTTTTGGTTTGTCTCTCTAATTGTTTTGGGCTTAAAAAATTGAAGAAATTGTTGAATTTTGTAAAGCTTGTAAAACTCGAATTAATTAATTCTCCATCCAAAAATGACTGAAAATAGAGCCCCTGTGAACTTGGTCCCTTGGAGGAGCCGATTGTGTTTTTATGTCCATAGGTACCAACCACAACTTGTAAGGAATCATTGATTTGTGCCGATTTAGCATTCATCATGGCATAATCATCATTGGGTTTCATCAAAATTTGACTGACTTGATTTCCGTCCTCATCAAATGATTTGAGCACAAGCTGGTAATCTTTTGCCTTTTTGCCTATCGAATAGGTGACATTGATTTGCTGGTAAACTGTATCTAAGTCCATCGATTGAATTTCAGCTTGACCCTTTACAATTGCAGGGAGAATTCGAGTCTTTTTTTCGAGAAGATTCGTAAATAGTATGACAGGTTGTGAATTGACCATACCAGCAATAAATAAAGAAGCGTTTATGGCTTTGAAATTAGATATCTCAATTCGGTCAACGGAGATGATTTGGTATTTTTCAATCTTTCCTTTTTCCGTATTAATGCGAAAAATGACATAGGAATTGCTCTTAAACCGACTAAAGAGTAAATAGAGATCATCTCCATCAAAACTATGTGTTACGTAATCTTGATTGGAATCAATATTTGAATTGATTGACCACTCTTGTTCTAGATTGGTAGAAAATTTTCGAAGGTTAAAGGCTTGTTTATTTAATTGGCTAAGTAGAATAACACCTTTATTTCCAATTGGAATGGTAAATGTTTCCACTTGATTTGATTCTTGCGGGAATTCGACGCGTTTATTGGTTTGAGCATTTCCTTCAAAAATGATCAAGAAAACTGCGACAAGAATCAAAAAGGCCTTTTTCATATTATTCAGTTAAACTTAGAATGATGTCGAACTCTGCTTTTTGAACGGGTGTTACGGATAAGCGTGATTGTTTAATTAACGCTAGCGAACTAAGTCTTTCGTCGGCCTTCATCGATTTCAATGTGACCGTCTTATTAAATTTCTTTATCGGAACCAATTCTACGACAACCCATCTAGGATCCTCGGTGGTAGGATCTTGGTAAAATTCTTTGCTTACTTCAGCTAAACCCACTACTTCCATGCCTTCGTTTGAGTGGTAAAAAAACACCCAATCACCTTTTTGCATGGCTTTCAAATTATTCCGCGCTTGGTAGTTGCGTACTCCATCCCAAACAGATTTCCCTTCTTTAACGAAATCATCCCAAGAATATTTGAACGGTTCCGATTTTACAAGCCAATAATTCATACTTATGGGAATTTAGGGAATTTAGAAAAGTCAGGTTTGCGTTTCTCTAAGAAAGCATTTTTACCTTCTTTCGCTTCGTCGGATAAGTAGTATAAAAGTGTTGCATTTCCTGCTAATTCTTGAATTCCGGCTTGACCATCAAGTTCAGCATTAAATGCGGACTTCAACATACGCAATGCCAAAGGACTTTTTTCTAGGATTTTTTCACACCATGCTACTGTGGTTGCTTCTAATTCTTCTAGAGGAACTACTTTATTCACTAATCCCATTTGAAGTGCGTCTTGTGCGTTATATTGATCACACAAAAACCAAATTTCTCGGGCTTTCTTTTGTCCAACTACACGAGCTAAGTAAGATGCACCGAACCCCCCATCAAACGAACCTACATTAGGGCCTGTTTGGCCAAAACGTGCATTTTCCGCCGCAATGGATAAATCGCAAATCACATGTAATACGTGTCCACCTCCGATAGCCCATCCTGCGACCATAGCAACTACAGGTTTAGGAATAGTTCTAATTTGACGTTGTAAATCCAACACATTCAAACGAGGTACATAATCCTCTCCTACATATCCACCGTCTCCCCTAACGCTCTGGTCACCACCCGAACAGAATGCTTTTCCCCCCTCACCTGTTAAAATGATTACACCTACCGATGTATCTTGACGAGCAAGTTCCATGGCTTCGGACATCTCTTGAACAGTCAGAGGCGTAAACGCATTGTGTTTATGCGGTCTATTGATTGAGATTTTAGCTATCCCTTTGTATTGTTGGAATAAAATGTCTTTGTATTCCTTAATGGTTTTCCAAGGCAAATTTGACGTCATAATGGGTTAATTTGATTCTTCGTTGTAGGTAACATCCCAAGTGTGGTCTGCTAATAAAATTACTTTAGCCAAATAGCGGCTATATTTAAATGATCGGCCCCATTCGTGCGGTGCAACGAGCGAAAGTAGGTCGGTGCCATCTTCTTTCTCATACATGTAGTAGGTTTCAGAAATAATAGGCTCAAATCCCATGGCAGCATCGTAAATACGTTCTGAAATCTCTTTTCGGTCGGCTAAAAGCTTAGCTTGCTTCGCTAGCACCTCCATTTGTTCATAGAGTTGGTTCATTTGGCGATCTGTTTGCTGGCGCATCGCTAAAATACTTCTCCCCTTCGCTTTACCCGTATCTTCCGGTTTAATGACAGCTCCCCCTGCCGTATGTGCATAGGGAAGTAAACCCGGATTTTGGGCTACTTTGTCGGGATTGATCGGATTTAAAAATGGATCTTCTTTCATCTAGGCAAGGTTATTTGATTAACCTTCTTTTAACTCACGAAATTAGAGAATGTTTGGTTAATTTTGGAATGATTTGTTGAATTATGCAGGTATTTTCCCCTCTTTCTGATCAATTGTTTGTACCCTCCTCGGATTTTGAGCGTGAGGTACTAGCATTTTGTAAATTGTGGAAAAGTGGTCAAACCTCATTTTTATTTCATACATCGGGTTCTACGGGCACGCCTAAACCGATTTGGGTTAGTCGGGATGCGATGGAAGCGTCAGCACTTTCAACGGGTGACTGGTTGCAATTAAAGCCTAATGATGTCGTTTTAGCATGTTTACCTGTACAATATATTGCTGGAGCGATGCTACTGGTAAGAGCATTGGTGCTGGATTTAAAAGTGTGTTTGATTTCTCCTACTGTTAATCCACTTGAAGGACTTACTCCCATTTCAATTCAATTGGCTTCGTTTGTACCTAATCAGTGGCATGCCATTTTGGAATCAGGAATTGATTTGTCTGTATTCTTTTCTGGAACCAAAGGAATTTTATTAGGTGGGGCGGCCTTATCCGATGCCTTGAAAACGCGTTCGATGGCCTATCCTTTTCCCATTTATGAAACCTATGGAATGACTGAAACAGTTTCACATATCGCATATCGAACGATATCAGATCCTTTTTTTAGAACTTTAGGTAAAGTAGAAATTGGATTAGATGAACGTAAGTGCTTGAAAATAAAGGGTTTAATAACTGATAATTCATGGGTTCAAACCAATGATATTGCATCCATCGAGGATGAATCACGTTTTGAAATAAAAGGGCGATATGATCGTGTTATCAATTCTGCGGGCCGGAAAATTCACCCAGAGGAATTGGAAAAAATAATTAGTTTGAGTGAAAACCAACCTGCATCGTTTTTTATTGAAGGGATTCCGGATGCGGTTTACGGCCAGCAGGTAACCTTATTTTATACGGGAGATTGGGTTGAGTCAAGTCAACTAGCCGTTCAGGCTTTATTGCATTCGCATTTTGAATCGTGGCAATTGCCCAAACAATTTATTCCTTTAGAAAAATTTCAATTTACTTCATCAGGCAAAATAGATAGATTGAAATCCGTAGCTTTGTATCTTAACTCCGAATAGATGAAACCAACGCGTTTAGAAAAGAAATTTCAATTGTTTTACGAAAGTCCGAATAATGTTCCTGCTCCTTATCATCTCGAGGCGGCATTTACGTTTGAAGATTTTTTGTCGGACAAACCTCGCGTTGAAGTTTCGATTCAATACATTGATCGAGATGATTTTTCACGGGAAGAATTATTAGCAGAAGGCTTAAATGTGGAAGATCATTTTGAGTGGTCGGGCGATTTATCGCTTGCCTGGCGAAACCGTTTAGAAACTGCATTTTTGTTATTTCAGTCGGGATCTTGCAACCCGCGCGATGAGGAGCCATTCATTACTTTGGAAGCTGCAGATACAACGACAGCGGTACCTATTCGTTTAGAAATTGAGGATACATTGATGCAAGAGTTCATGCAAGCAATTTTGGAGGTTGCGGGCAATGAAATGCCACTATACTTGGGTTTTCAATTTATGGATGCGGACGAGGAATGGGTGCGTATCGAAGGCGAAATATCATTTTTTGATTTAAAATTTACCTACCGGACAGATAGCTCAGAAAGTTCCATTCGCTTTACGGATCAGTGGCAAAACCTGCAGGAATTAATGCAAGTCCTTTTCATAGGGGAGTTTGTTTTTGAAAAAGGAGTCGAAGAATTGAAACCTAAAACGCAATTTGCAGTTTACCCAGGTGATGGAAAATGGTATGTCGCAGGTGATACTTGGTTTAGACCGTCGGGAAATAAAGGTTATTTTGATTTAATTGAAGATAAATTACGTGATTTGTTTACTATTTAAACTTTAATCGCATGAATCAATCGCTAGAAGATAAAATCCAGGAGGTTCTCTATTTGCAAAAATCATCGTTACTCCGACTGAAAAATTCGAGTGCTGATGAGCGCATTGAGAAATTAAGGAAATTACAGAGATACATGTTGGATCACCAACAAGAACTTTTTGATGCCTTATTTCAAGATTTTCGTAAGCCGAGTTCAGAGGTAATTATTGCTGAGCTATTGGGTGTAAAGCGAGAAATAAATCACATGATTAAGCATATTAAATCATGGATGAAGCCGCAAAAAGTATCTACACCGCTACTTTTGTTGGGTACCCAAGGCCACATTCAGTATGAACCCAAAGGTTTATGTTTGATCATTGCACCTTGGAATTATCCGTTTAATTTGGCGATTAATCCATTAGTTCATGCGATTGCAGCTGGTAACGCGATTATTCTGAAGCCATCTGAAATGAGTGTGTATACATCGGCGTTTATTAAAAAGATGATCAATGCCTTATATGATCCTTCCGATGTATTTTGCGTTGAGGGAGATGCCCAAGTGTCCACTTTTTTATTAGCTCAGAAATTTGATCATATCTTTTTCACTGGAAGTCCAGCGATAGGTAAAGTTGTCATGGCAGCTGCTGCCAAACATTTAACCTCTGTAACTCTAGAATTGGGTGGTAAGTCGCCTGCAATTGTTGGTCCAACTGCTGATATTGCATCTAGTGTTCCTAAAATTGCTTGGGGTAAATTTTTGAATAATGGCCAAACATGCATAGCACCTGATTATGTATTTGTTCATGAGAAGGTGCATTTTCAGTTTTTAGCTGGTCTAGAAAATTCGATTCAAGCATTTTATAACACTGAATCGAAAGGTATTGAAAAAAGTAAAGATTATGCCCGTATTGTAAATAGGAAGCATTTCGATCGGATTGTTTGCTTAGTAGAAGATGCAAAAGCTAAAGGTGCTAAGGTTATTTTTGGTGGTGAACTAAATCCAGAAACGAATTACATCAGTCCTACGGTGTTGAGTAATTGCACAACGGATATGGCCATTATGCAAGAAGAAATTTTTGGTCCGATATTACCTGTTTTAACATATCGATCCGAGGAAGAAATTGTCGATTATTTAAGTCAAGAAGAAAAACCCTTAGCGCTTTACATTTTTTCTGAGGACAAGGTTTTTACGGATTATATTTTACATCATACATCGGCTGGGTCAAGCGTCGTTAATGATTGTTTAATTCAATTTGGTCATTCTTCTTTGCCATTTGGCGGTGTTAATAATTCAGGCATCGGAAGATCAGGTGGTAAATTTGGTTTTGAAGAGTTTTCGCATGCTAAAGCGGTCATTGTACAAAAGACAAATGCTTTACGATTCTTTTATCCTCCTTACACGTTACGGACTAAATGGTTAATCGAGCAAGTGTTAAAGTGGTTTTAAGAAAACACCTTTGTCTATTATTTGTTTGCTTTTCTTTTGTTAGCCTGGGGCAGGCTAGTTTATTAGACCAAAATCCGTTTTCGCTGAAATTCAACAAGATTTCTCTGAAAGAAGCTCATTTGGATCTTTATTTTCCAGCAGGTTTTGATTCTGTGGCTCAAGCGACAGCAAGTAATCTTGATGCTACGTGGAAGGAAATAGGTTCTAATTACCCTAAAATCTCACATCGTTTTCCCATTGTCCTTCAAAATCAAGGTCTCGTTTCGAATGGTTTTGTTAGCCTGATTTCACCACGTGCTGAATTTTTCACTACACCCTCGCAAGATGCATCCTTACTAGGAAATAACGATTGGTTGACTTTGTTGGCAAGCCACGAAATGCGCCATGTTTATCAAAATAATGCGGCAAGGCAGGGATTGGCGCGATGGGTTCATCGTTTATTGGGTGCTTATGGACAAAGTGTTTACAGTAATCTGATGATTCCCAATTGGCTTTGGGAGGGTGATGCAGTAGAAACTGAGTCACGCGTGAATGCCTTTGGTAGGTCCTATATACCTCAGTTTAAATTGCCATTAAAAGCTTATTTGAACACATATGGGCTTCCTTCTTATGCAAAAATGATGGGAAAGTCTTATCGTGAGTTGGTACCTAATCATTATGTTTTTGGACAGTATTTAAGTCAGTGCATGTATCAGGATTTTGGAGAATCTTTTATTCCAAATCTATGGCAGGCTACGTTGAATCACCCGACACTATTTGGTTTTTCGAAGCAATTTAAAAAACAGGCAGGAAAGTCCATTGATCAATATGCTAAGGATGTTTTTACGAAATTAATTGATGAAAACCCGGTATTAGATTCTAGCAAGCAAGGATTTACCCAATATTTATATCCGACTAAATTGACTGATGGCCGAATTGTGGCATTGAAAACAGGATTTTCAGATATCCGTCAGCTCGTTGAAATACACAGGGGGAAGGAACGTCGACTAAGTTATTTGGGTCCTATGATTGAAGCATCGATGTTAAGTGCTTCGGACGACTTTGTACTTTGGTCTGAACTTGTTTTTCATCCTCGTTGGGGCCAGAAACAGCAATCTCGTTTAGTTTTCTATGCACTTAAATCGGGGAAAAAGACGTATATGGGTGGTTATGAAAAGTGGATTAGCCCAAGTATTTCGTCTGATTCAAAATATGTTTCATTCATTCATTTAAAAGAAAATGGACAAACAATATTGAAAGTATATGAGCGAGCTAAATGGAAAATTATTTCAAGTCTGCAAGCCAAAAGTGGTGAACAATTTCTTCAACCTCGCTTAAATACAGATGGTACACTAGTTTATATCACGAAATATAGGGGGAATAAATCAGTACATATTTGGGATTTTATTAATCAAAAACAGCTATACCAAAAAGACTTTGGCCAACATAATATTGCTCATCCTTATCAAGATGGAGATTGGGTTTATGTTAACTTTCCGACAGCTGAAGTGGATCAAATTGCGCGAATAAATATACGTGATCAGCGTTTTGATTTAATGTCGAATGAGCGCTTTGGAGCTTATTTTGCTACGGTAAAATCTGACTCTTTGATATATTCAGCCTATACAGCATCAGGGCACCAACTAATTCAGAAAGCATTAATTCCTCAAAGTATAGCATTAACGATAAATCCGAAAGCTAATAGAGAGGAAACAGTACAATTGCTTGCACCTATAACAAGAGTTTCGAAATGGGATATTATTAATCCTTTTACCTGGGGTCCAGTCTTGAGTTCTTCGGGAAACCAACTAGAATATTCCGTTATTTCGCGAGATATTTTTAATTCCTTGCAGGCCTCGGTAGGAATTCGGTATGGAATGAATGAGCGAGTATTGAATCAATTCGCTAGGCTCTCCTATCAAGCTTGGTACCCGATTATAGATGTTAATTATCAAATGGGAGAAAGGCAAACCCAATTATACATTGATAATAAAAGGCCATTGGATAGTTTAAGGACTGATCAATGGAAACAACAAACTTGGGATATTGGCGTTCGGATTCCTTTTAATCTTACGCACAGTGCTTATCAAGAGTATTTACAAGTTGGCTCCAATATTGGTTTTTTACAGGTTCGAGGTTATGATTTACCTAAGCGGTATTATTCGGAACCTTTTAACGGGAATTACAGCTTTGTTAAACATCAAGTTTACTATAGCAAATTATTGACAAAGAGCTTGTGGGATGTACAAGCGAGAAAAGGATTTGTATTTCAAGCAAATTGGAATGGAATCCCTTTCAGGCAAGCTCTTCAAAATGAAATGTGGAATGTACAGGCTCAATTGTATATTCCTGGATTCTTTAAACATGATGGGATTGTGATGCGTTATGCATACCAACAGGAATCTGAAGGTAATTACCGTTTTCCAAGTTCAATCAATTTTCCGCGGGGTTACCTGTATAGATCATATAATCAATTGAAAACCATGAGTTTAGACTATCGTTTTCCTATAGGGAATACAGATTGGAATCTGGGGCGATTGCTTTATATTAACCGTTTGAAAGGGAATGTTTTTGGTGATTGGTGCATAGGAAAAGATAATTTAGAACGAACAACGCAAACCTTTCAATCATTCGGTGTAGATTTGTCTGCCCAATTTCATTTGTTAAGATTTTCGCAGGGTTTTGAATTAGGAGTTCGTGCGATGTATTTATCTGAAAGTAAATCTTGGGCTTTTGTTCCATTAGTAATTGATATTGGGTTTTGATTAATAGGTTTCTATTCTTAGTATGGGTATCTGTTGTTTTGTTTTCGTGTGAAAAAGCGCAGGATACAAAGGGGGAAACCATTCCGCCTCAAGGCATTTTTCAAAAATCCCAGAATCCCGAATTATTTATAGCGTATTTAAGTAATCTGATTGAAAGTCAAGATGGGGCAAATCTATATTATTTGCGATCAAAGGCTTATTTTGAACTTCGATCATATCAAAAGGCTCAAGTAGACATTGAGAAAGCCTTGAATCAAGTTCCAGGTGATGTCGATTATTTACTTTTATCTGCTCAAATTAAAAAGCAATTAGGCTTATATACTGAAGGTTTAGAAGACGCTAAGTTAGTAGAGTCTAGTGGAATAACTTCGGCCAAATTATACCTAACCTTAGCCGAGTTATTTTTTGCTACCCATGAAAAAAAAGTTGGCTTAATGTACATCCGTAAATTGGAAAAAGCAGGAGTTCCGAAATCTGAGTTTGCATATGTCCAGTTTTTAAAACATCAATTCCGTTCAGATAGTTTAGGGGCATATCAAAGAATTACGCCTGAAAATTTACAACATCCGGATTTATCACATGCTTATTTTTTACACCAAATTGGTCGGAGTTCTAATTTAATTTACCAAAAACAAATTTTAGGTGAATTGAAAAAATTCCCCTTTGATCCCTATTTAATGTTTTCATGGGGACAGTTTTTGGTACAAATGGGGCATTTAACTCAAGCAGAAAAAGTGTTTTCACAAAGCTTAATTTGGATGCCTCAACATGTTAACATGCGTTTAAAGGTAGTTCGTTACTACATAGACCAAAAGCGTTTTGATTTAGCTGAACATACACTGGCTCCTATACTTTCTAATACCCTTTTTGCAAGAGATATTTTGTATTTGAAGGTACTACTTGCAATTAACCGAGGAGAAAAAACGAAAAGTAACTTAATGTTAGATTCCATTCGAAAGGTATATGCTGGCGATGTTCGGTTTGCGCAATTGCAGGAACGTTTAATAGGGAAAAAAAATGATTCCTTGAAATTGAAACAAGATTCTCTACAGCAAATAGCGCCATAATTTTCCTTCATATTCAGATTTAAAATGAAGGTAAATTCGTACCTTTGCAAAAATTTTTTTATATGATTAAAATATCTTTTCCTGACGGTCAAGTTCGTGAATTTGAAAAAGGAGTCACACCGATGGATGTTGCTTTGTCAATTTCAGAAGGCTTAGCGCGAAATGTGTTGGCAGCTAAATTGAATGATGTAGTTGTAGATGCGTCTACTTCGATCGATTCAGATGCGAGTTTGCAGTTATTGACATGGAACGATGAGGATGGGAAAAAGACATTTTGGCATTCCTCTGCGCACTTAATGGCTGAGGCGATTGAAGCATTGTATCCAGGTACGAAATTTGGTATTGGTCCAGCAATTGAAAATGGTTTTTATTATGATATAGACTTGGGTGATCAAGAATTTGGTTCGGATCAATTCAAAGAAATCGAAGATAAAATGGTGGAATTGGCTCGTCAAAAGAGCGAATATCTACGCAAGTCTGTTTCCAAAGCTGATGCAATTGCTTATTTCAAGGAAAAGAACGACGAATATAAATTAGAGTTGTTGGAAGGATTATCCGATGGCTCCATCACATTTTATACACAAGGAAATTTCACCGATTTATGTCGGGGACCTCATATTCCTTCCACCGGATTTATTAAGTCGGTGAAGTTGTTAAGCGTAGCGGGTGCCTATTGGCGTGGGGATGAGAAGCGTAAGCAAATGACACGTATTTATGCCATTACTTTCCCGAAAGCGAAAGAATTGGAGGAATATTTATTCTTGTTGGAAGAAGCGAAACGTCGCGATCACCGAAAATTAGGAAAGGAATTAGAGCTGTTTGCATTCTCAGAAAAAGTGGGCATGGGACTTCCATTGTGGTTGCCTAAAGGAACAATTTTACGTGAGCGATTGGAGAATTTCTTAAAGCGTGCACAAGTTCGCGCGGGCTACTCTCCTGTGGTAACGCCACATATAGCTAGTAAAGAATTATATGTGACTTCGGGTCATTATGCGAAATATGGTAAGGATTCCTTTCAGCCGATTCATACGCCGGATGAAGGAGAAGAGTATTTATTGAAACCGATGAACTGCCCACATCACTGTGAGATTTATAAGACAAAACCACGTTCTTACAAGGATTTGCCTTTACGATTGGCGGAATTTGGGACGGTATATCGCTATGAGCAATCGGGTGAATTGCATGGGTTAACACGTGTTCGTGGATTTACACAAGATGATGCCCATATATTCTGTCGGCCGGATCAAGTGGAAGAAGAATTTATGAAAGTGATTGATTTGGTTCTATATGTCTTTAAGGCATTGGGATTTAATGAATATTCTGCTCAAGTATCGTTGCGTGATCGTGAGAATAGAGAGAAATACATTGGAAACGATGAAGATTGGGATCGGGCGGAACAGGCTATTATTAAAACTGCAGAATTGAAAGGTTTGCCTACGGTTGTTGAATATGGTGAGGCAGCATTTTATGGTCCTAAATTAGATTTTATGGTGCGTGATGCACTGGGACGTAAATGGCAATTAGGAACGATTCAGGTAGATTATCAATTACCCCAACGATTCGAATTGGAATATACGGGTTCAGATAATCAAAAACATCGTCCGGTGATGATTCACCGTGCGCCATTTGGTTCATTGGAGCGTTTTGTTGCAATTTTGATTGAGAATACAGCGGGTAATTTCCCATTATGGCTTTCACCTGATCAATTAGCCGTTTTACCTATTTCAGAGAAATTTGAAGATTATGCAAACGAAATTTATTTGCGCTTGCAGGAGCGTGATTTACGTGGATATGTAGATCATCGGAATGAGAAAATGGGGCGTAAGATTCGGGATGCGGAAGTGGGTAAAGTGCCATTTATGATCATTGTAGGTGAAAAAGAACAAGCGGAAGGCATGGTGAGTATTCGTAAGAAAGGTGAAGGAGACTTAGGGATGATGAGCTTAGAGGCCTTTATGGCATTGGCAGGTGAAGAAATAAACCAACATTCTTTTTCGAATTAGAAAATATTGATAATTTAAGCGCTTAGGCATTATTTGTTTGCAATTACGCGCTTTTTAAATTAGCTTCGATTGATTTTTATTTAAACCAAATTATAATTTATGGCTTTACGCCCCAACAACAATTACCGAGGAAATAAACGCGAAGAGGAACCGTATCGAATTAATCAATTGATTCGTGGTGTCGAAGAAGTTCGATTAGTAGGAGAAAACATTGAAATTGGTGTATATCCTTTCGCGAAAGCTTTGGCAATTGCGGAGTCTCAAAACTTGGATTTGGTGGAAATTTCCCCCAAAGCTGTCCCTCCTGTTTGTAAGGTAATTGATTATGCGAAGTTTAAGTATGATCAAAAGAAAAAGCAAAAGGAAATCAAAGCCAATGCGACCAAGACAGTCATTAAGGAAATCCGTTTCGGCCCTAATACGGATGAGCATGATTTCAACTTCAAATTAAAACATGCTGTCAACTTCCTGAAAGAAGGTGCAAAAGTAAAAGCTTATGTACACTTTGTAGGTCGTACCATTGTATTCAAAGAGCGTGGCGAAATGCTATTGCTCAACTTTGCCAAGGGATTAGAAGATGTAGGTAAGCCAGACGATATGCCAAAATTAGAAGGCAAGCGTATGAGCATTATTTTCTCCCCGAAAGTGGCTAAGAAATAATTTTACATTTTAAGTGGAATTTTGAGGTAATATTGTTACTTTTGCGTTCCAATTTTTACATTTAATAATTTTAAGAATGCCAAAAATTAAAACCAACTCTGGGGCTAAGAAACGCTTCAAAGTAACGGGAACTGGTAAGATTAAGCGTAAACATGCTTTTCACAGCCATATCCTTACTAAAAAAACAACGAAACAAAAGCGTAATTTAGTTCACGCTACTTTAGTTTCACCAGCTGATATGGATCGCGTTAACTTAATGTTAGGTCTTTAATTATCAGTTTAGTTATTGTTAAACCAGAAAGAAGGCAAAAAAGTAATCGTAAGGTTCGCCTCATTTCAAAAAACAAAAAATTATGCCAAGAAGTGTCAATCACGTAGCCTCAAGAGCTAGAAGAAAGAAAATCCTTAAGTTAGCGAAAGGATTTTACGGTCGCGGAAAAAACGTTTGGACTGTAGCAAAAAACAAAGTAGAGAAAGGTTTGCAGTATGCATACCGCGATCGTAAAGTTAAGAAAAGAGATTTTCGTGGACTTTGGATTCAACGTATCAATGCTGCGGCTCGCCAGGAAGGTATGTCTTATTCAGCTTTCATGGGTAAATATAATAAGTCTGGTATGGCTTTAAACCGTAAGGTTTTGGCTGATTTGGCCATGAATCATCCAGAAGCTTTTAAAGCAGTTATCAAAAAACTTGCTTAGTTAGCAAATGAAAGTCCCGATTTATTCGGGACTTTTTTTTTATCCCTATCTTTGTTATCAATTCGTATAACATTGAAAAAACCAATTTATTTCGATTACGCTGCCACCACACCCGTTCATGCGGATGTGTTAAAGGCCATGTTGCCGTATTTTTCGGAGGAATTTGGTAATGCAGGCTCTAGCCAACATTATTTTGGTTGGGCTGCTGAAGAAGCCATCCAAACGTCAAGAAAAAAAATTAGTTCCTATTTTGGAGTTCAGGCTCGTCAAGTTGTTTTTACTTCGGGTGCGACAGAGTCCAATAATCTATGTATTCAAGGCTATTTAAAGGATCGCCCCAAAGGTCATCTGATTACTTCGTCGATTGAACACAAAGCAGTTTTACAGGTTTTTCAAGAATTAGCGCATCAGGGTTGGTCTGTCACTTACCTTCAACCTAATCCTTCGGGGTGTATAGAGGTTTCTGAAGTTGAACAAGCCATTCGTCCTGATACCGCGTTGATTTCTTTGATGATGGTCAATAATGAAACGGGGAATTTGACGGATTTTCAAAGTATATCTCAACTTTGTAAGCAATCCAACATTATTTTTCATTCGGATGCTACACAAGCAATAGGGAAACTGGATTTGACGCAATATGCTCATTTACCAGACTTGTTAAGTTTTTCTGGACATAAAATTTATGGCCCTAAAGGTATTGGTGGGATAATATTATATTCAAATGTAGCATTAAAACCCTTATCGTTTGGAGGTGGACAAGAACGTGGTTTAAGGCCCGGTACTTTACCTGTCCAACAAATCGTTGCTTTGGCTGCCTGTTTCGACATACTACCTTTATTAATTGAAAGTTTAGAGCAGATTTCTGCTTATAAATCTAGGATTGTAAAAGGGTTGCACAGTGAATTTGTACTTAATTCCGCCGAAAATCAGTCTGTACCTCATATTTTAAGTATTTCTATTCCTAACATGGATTGGGAAGACTTATACCGTAAAATCCCTGCGATAGCAGTTTCGAATGGTTCAGCGTGCAATGCTAAATCGCAATTACCTTCCCATGTCATGAAGGCCGTAGGTCATTCAGATACATTAGCTTTGTCGACGCTTCGTATTTCGTTAAGTTATTTAACACAAGAATCTGATGTGGATTTTTTAATTGATTATTTAAACAAACAATTGTTTGATCGATGAAGGAATTATTAGTCATTTTAGCGCAATTAGAATCTCTTTTAGCATCAGGCGAAGCAATTGCCTTGGCTACTGTTATTCATGTGGATGGCTCCGCCTATCGTAGACCTGGTGCGCGTATGTTGATTGATTCCCATGGAAATTGGTGGGGAGGCATTAGTGGCGGTTGTTTAGAAGGTGATTTGTTAAAGAAGGCGCAATTGGCAATGCACCAACAAGCCACCAAACGAATTACCTACGATACACGCGAAGATGATCCATTTCAATTAGGCATTGGGTTGGGTTGTCAAGGATTAATCGAAATTATTATCGATCCTATTCGAGCTAATATTGAACAAACATTTACTTTATTGAAATCCATTATTGATTCTGGGAAAGCTCAATTTATCCAAACGGTTTGGAATGAATCGGAATTTTCGATGCAAGCAGTGGAAGATGCTATTATTGGTTGGGAAGAAGCAACACAGACATTTACAGAATATTTACCAGCCAGAACACGTATTTGGGTTATCGGTAATCAATTTGATGCCTGTAGCCTGATTGAATTATGTTTGTCCTTAGCTTGGGAAGTTCATTGGGTGGGTAATACGAATAAAATGCGCAAGGATGTACAGCTGCGAGTTCGCGCATGTTATGATTGGGAACAAGTCCATGGATTACAGACAAGTGATTGCTTGGTATTGATGACGCATGATTTTGATCGTGATGTGTCTTTCTTGAATCGATATATCGCAGATCAGTCTTTTCATTACATCGGAATACTTGGTCCAAGCAAACGCTTTGATCGTTTGAAAAAACAATTGCAATACAATTTGGTTTCGGATATATCCACACCAGTTGGTTTAGATATTGGAGCTGAAGGACCTGATGAAATAGCAATTGCAGTCGTGGCTGAAATTTTGGCCCATCAAAACAAGCGGAATGGCCAACGGTTAAAATTTAGATCAACAACAATACATTAACATGAGTCAAATTAACAGCCTAAGAGAACAAATAAAACCTTACCAACAAGCACTTTACGATCATCCCATTAATTCGTTTATTCAATCTCCTGCAGAATTAGCTGTATTTATGCAGCATCATGTATTTGCAGTTTGGGATTTTATGTCACTTGTCAAAAAGCTTCAAGCAGAATTGACTTGCGTTTCGCAGCCTTGGGTACCTAAAGGTTCTGCAGAGACCCGGTTTTTAATTAACGAAATTGTTTTAGGTGAGGAATCTGATGTGGATCAACATGGCGTGGTCATAAGTCATTTTGAATTGTATTTGCGTGCGATGCAAGAACTATCGATTGAGCCCTCTCCTATTTTAAATCATTTATTGCAGGCTCAATCGTTAGTTGAGATACTTCAAAAAGTAGCCAATGCAAATTTAGCGCCATCAGTTAAGCAATTTTTGCGTTTCACGTTCGAATCCATTGCCAATCGACCTATTGAGGAGATAGCGGCTATTTTTACGTTTGGACGGGAAGATTTAATACCAGGTATGTTTCAGTTGATCGTTGATCAGTTAAAAAAAGATGCTCCTGAGCAAGTTGGAACCCTAGTTTATTACTTAGAGCGACACATCGAGGTGGATGGAGATCATCATAGCCAATTGGCTTACCGCATGATGGAGGAATTATGCGGCAAAGATACAGTTAAATGGCAAAGGGCGACCCAAGCGGCGATTGAGTCCTTGAAAGTTCGTAAAGTTTTATGGGATGGGATTGTTGGGGAGAGGTAAGAGTTAAGAGTGAAGAAGTCTATTTATTAGTCCCGCGGTGAAATAATTGATTATGTAGCCTAAAACGTTTGGCTAAGGCGCCCAAATCTAAATTTTAAGTTTACGAGGTTCTGATAACTCATTTTAGTTTTTGAAAAAAAAGCCCGATCTGTGAGGATCGGGCTTTAGATTTGTTAATCAGTTTATTTTACTTCTTCGAAAGATACATCTTCCGCACCACCATCTGCCGAAGCATCTGTTGGTTGAGCACCTTCCCCACCTTCCGTAGCTCCTGCTGCGTACATTTCTTGAGAAGCAGCTGTCCATGCAGCGTTCAATTTCTCTAATCCTGCATCGATTGCAGCTACATCTTGTGAAGCGTGTGCAGCTTTCAATTCGGTTAATGCAGATTCGATTGCTGTTTTATTGCCTTCTGATAATTTCTCACCGTATTCTTTCAATTGCTTGTCAGATTGGAAAATCAAAGCATCAGCTTGGTTGATTTTCTCTACACGCTCTTTTTCTAATTTATCAGATGCTTCATTTGCTTTTGCCTCATTACGCATTTTTTCGATGTCCTCATCTGTTAAGCCACTTGAAGCCTCGATACGAATTTTTTGTTCTTTTCCAGTTCCTTTATCTTTCGCAGAAACGTTCAGGATACCATTTGCATCAATGTCAAATGTAACTTCGATTTGAGGTACACCGCGTTGTGCTGGTGGTAAACCATCTAAGTGGAATCGTCCTAATGAACGGTTATCCTTTGCCATGGGACGCTCACCTTGTAAAACATTTAGTTCTACAGATGGTTGGTTATCCGCTGCTGTTGAGAATACCTCTGATTTCTTCGTTGGAATGGTCGTATTTGCCTCAATCAATTTAGTAAATACCCCTCCCATCGTTTCGATACCTAACGATAATGGAGTAACGTCTAGTAATAAGACATCTTTCACTTCACCTGTCAATACACCCCCTTGAATGGCAGCACCAATCGCAACTACCTCATCTGGATTAACTCCTTTTGAAGGCTTTTTGCCAAAGAATTTCTCTACTTCTTCTTGAATACGTGGGATACGAGTGGATCCCCCTACCAAGATTACTTCATCGATATCTGAATTCGTATAACCCGCATTCTTCATCGCACGCTTGCAAGGTTCCAAAGTACGTTGGATCAAGCTATCAGCTAATTGCTCGAATTTAGCACGTGTTAATGATCGAACTAAGTGTTTTGGAATACCGTCAACAGGCATGATGTATGGTAAGTTGATTTCAGTAGATGCTCCCGAACTCAATTCGATTTTCGCTTTTTCAGCAGCTTCCTTCAAACGTTGTAAAGCCATTGGGTCTTTACGTAAATCGATGTTTTCGTCTGCGATGAATTCTTCTGCCAACCAGTTGATGATTACTTGGTCAAAGTCATCACCACCTAAGTGCGTATCTCCATCCGTTGATTTCACTTCAAACACGCCATCGCCTAATTCAAGGATCGATACGTCAAACGTACCACCACCTAAGTCGAATACCGCGATTTTCATATCCTTACCACCTTTGTCTACACCATAGGCTAGTGCTGCAGCGGTAGGTTCGTTGATGATACGCTTTACTTCCAAACCTGCGATTTGACCCGCTTCTTTGGTTGCCTGACGTTCTGCATCATTGAAATAGGCAGGTACCGTAATAACGGCTTCTGTAACTGTTTGGCCGATGTAATCTTCAGCCGTCTGCTTCATTTTTGTTAAAATCTGCGCAGAGATTTCTTGAGGTGTATATAAACGATCACCGATGCGTACACGTGGTGTGTCGTTATTCCCTTGTTCTACTTGATATGAAATGGTCTTTAATTCTGAACTCACTTCAGAAAACTTTTTCCCCATAAAACGCTTTACAGACGAAATCGTGTTTTGAGGATTTGTAATGGCTTGTCTTTTGGCAGGATCCCCCACTTTACGCTCGCCATTTTCCAAAAATGCTACAATGGATGGAGTCGTTCTTCTTCCTTCTGAGTTAGCGATAACCACTGCCTCATTTCCTTCCATTACCGCCACACATGAGTTGGTGGTACCTAAGTCAATTCCAATAATTTTTCCCATGATATTTTTAATTATTTTTTCTCCCTTTTATACAAGGATAATGCCATGAGATTGCCAACTGACAGTTTATGACATATTGTCACTTTTAAATATTATTCGATTAATTTCGTCAGTAAATATGGCTTTAATGTATCTTTACGAATCTAAATGCGAACAAAATGTCAACAGCAAACGATTTTACTTGGGTAGAAGGTTCGGAGCCGCATCGCAAACGAACGCGCGAAATTATCAAAAAGCATCCTGAGGTTAAAAAACTGATTGGAAAGAATCCGATGACTTTTTTATGGATACTTGTTTGTGTTGGAATGCAAATCACGATCGCCTATTATATAAAAGATGAATCTTGGGCTTGGATTATTGGAGTTGCCTGGTTGGTAGGTGCATTTCCTACCCATACCTTATTTGTTTGCATTCACGAATCTGCGCACAATTTGATTTTTAAAAAGAATTGGATGAATGTTGCAGCGGGTATTATTGCAAACTTTCCCTCTTTGGCCCCTACAGCAATTTCATTTAAAAATTATCACTTAAAGCATCATGCTTTTCAAGGTGTTCATGAATTAGATGCAGATTTGCCTGATTATTGGGAAGCTAAATTGATCAATAATTTTTTTATTGGAAAAGTACTTTGGTTGATGCTTTATCCTTTTTTCCAAGGTTTTCGTACCATTCGTTGTATTGAATTAGCTGTTTTTGATCGTGGTGTTATTCTCAATATTATTGCGCAATTGGCTTTTGATTTTGCCATTGTTTATTTCTGGGGATGGCCTGCCCTTGCCTATTTAGGTTTAAGTTTCTTGTTTTCGGTAGGTTTACATCCTTTAGGAGCGCGTTGGATTCAAGAGCATTATCTAGTGTTGGATAAAAATCAAGAGACTTATAGTTATTATGGACCGTTGAACGGCATTAACATGAATGTAGGTTACCATAATGAGCACCATGATATGCCTTCTATTCCTTGGAATAATTTACCTAAATTGAAATCGGCAGCTCCTGAGTTTTATGAGAACTTAAAATACCATACATCTTTTGTGAAGCTATTGTTCACCTTTATCTTTTCGCAAGAAATTGGATTGTATTCGCGTATTGCTCGGAAAGAACGAGCTGGCATCCCGTTAACCGATCGGTCTACGCCCGATATTGATATGGTATAAAAGAAAAGGTCAGCTGTGAGGCTGACCTTTATTATTTATTAGATGGCTTGTTTATTATTCGCAGCAATCGTGTAAGGTTTTCCTTTTACTTTTAGCGTTATTGGCGTATCTGATAAATTATCAATTTCAATGCCTTGCTTATGAATCTTGATGGCTAATTGATTTGCGCGGAAATTAATTTTAAACGCGTATTCATCCCATTGCTTAGGTAAGAATGGCTCAAAGTTTAATTGATGATCTTGGATCGTCATTCCGCCAAACCCTTTGACAATCGACATCCATGTTCCAGCCATACTCGTAATGTGGCATCCATCTTCGGTATCGTTATTGTAATCATCTAAATCTAATCGAGCCGCTCGGGTATAGAACTCATAAGATTTTTCTTCTTTACCTAATTTGGCCGCTAAGATGTTGTGAACACATGGGCTCAACGATGATTCGTGAACCGTTAATGGCTCGTAAAAATCATAATTACGCTCGATTTCTTCTTTTGTAAAATCATTTTCAAAGAAATACATGCCTTGCAACACATCGGCTTGCTTGATGTAACAAGAACGTAAAATACGATCCCAAGACCAATTTTGATTGATTGGTCTTTGACCCGCTGGAATTGAATCCACTGGTGCGATAACTTTATCTAAAAATCCATCTTGCTGTAAGTAGATTCCACGTTTTTCATCGCGTGGGAAATACATGTTTTGAATGATGTGATTGAATTGTTCAATCTCAGTCGTTACGAAATTGGTCTTCACTAATTTTTCTTTTGCCTCTGCTGGATAATTAGCCTGAATTTCTGCTAATACTTCGAGCGTATATTTCAAACACCAAACGGCAAAGTAATTTGTGTAGAAATTGTTATTGACATTGTTTTCGTATTCGTTTGGCCCTGTTACGCCTAGCATAACGTATTTTTGAAGGTTCTCCGACCAGTTGACGCGCTGTGCCCAGAAACGAGAAATACCGATTAAAACTTCCCAACCGTATTCCACTAAATGTTTTCGATCATTTGTATAATCTACATAATCCTTAATCGCATAGGCGATGGCACCATTCCGGTGAATTTCTTCAAATGTGATTTCCCACTCATTGTGGCATTCTTCGCCGTTCATCGTAACCATGGGATATAAGGCTGCTCCTTGGTTGAATCCAAGTTTACCCGCATTTTCAATGGCACGATCAAGTTGCTTCCAACGGTAAATCAACAGATTTTTAGAAACCTCCTGTGGGGCAGTTGACAGATAGAAAGGAATACAATATGCTTCCGTATCCCAATAGGTAGAACCGCCGTATTTTTCACCAGTGAATCCTTTGGGACCAATGTTTAAGCGATCATCTGCCCCTGTATAGGTTTGATTCAATTGGAATATATTAAACCGAATACCTTGTTGGGCCGAAACATCACCCTTGATAATAATATCATTAATTGCCCATTTGGCAGCCCAAGCAGCAGCTTGCTCGGATAACATTTGTTCAAAACCTTTATGGCTTATTTTCGCCAAATAGTTTTGGGCTCTTGATAACAACTCAGCGCTTGGGTGATTTTCTGAACTTAAGTTTACAGCATACTTGAAGATTGTGAGTGTATCTCCCTCATTGATAGGAATTTGGTAATTGAGCTCACTGTATTTTTCACGTGTACCCGTCTGAGCATTTGCTTGAATTAAATTTCCATTTAACTGCAATTGAACTTGTTGGCCAGTTACTACCTCAAATCCAGTTTTCTTTGTTTTAGACCATACGTATGAGGTATTTTCTTGGGCACCTACTTGAACTTCATCCCAGAATTTTTCATCGTAGTTGGAATCTTTGTTTTTGATATCTCCATCAACGAAAGCTTTAACCTGAATAGTATCTGAGAAATTTAAGGCTTTGATGCTAAATGATATAGCACCCGACTCATCATCCGCCATGCTGTTTAAGCGAATAGATTTTATCTCAATGGACTTTCCTGACTTTAAAGTAATGGAACATGTGCGAAGGATATAGCCCTCTTTCATATTCAATTCACGGTAAAATGCATTTATTGTACTTTGGTTTAAATCAACGATTTCATCGCCAATTTTGATTTCTAAACCATTCCAGTTAGCAGCATTTAATACTTTCGCGAAATATTCTGGATATCCATTTTTCCACCAGCCTACGCGAGTTTTATCTGGATAATAGACGCCTGCAACATAGTTTCCTTGTAGGGATTTGCCTGTGTAAGTTTCTTCAAATGAACCTCTTTGTCCCATTCGACCATTTCCCAAAGAAAAGATGGATTCGGTGATTTCGTTAAATTCAGGATGGAATTGATCTTCGATGATTTTCCATTCATCTAATTTTAGATATTGTTTCATGGGACTATTAGGTGATAATTTGAATCAATTACAAAAATAGAATTTTGTCAGTTTTTGTAATTTCTGTGCTACGCTGTTTCTTAAAATTGTAATAATTCAACTGCTTTTACTCCTACGAAATTTGGGATGATTTTATCCGCTAATGATAGTGTTAGAGCCTCTCCTATTCCAACTGCTTTCATGTTACCTGCTTTTGCCGCTTCCACCCCTGCTTGTGCATCTTCAAATACAATACAAGCGTCAGGTGCTAAGCCTAAACCTTCTGCTCCTTTTAAGAACACTTCAGGATCCGGTTTGCTTTTGGAGACTTTATTCCCATCAATAATTAAATCGAACCAAGGCAATAGGCCTGTTTTTTCGAGAATTATTTCAGCATTTTTACTCGCTGAACCTAAAGCAATTTTATATCCTAAATCTTTTATTTGTTGCAAGAATTCTAATACGCCAGGTAGGATTTCGCTTGGATTCATGTTGGAGATTAGACGCAAATATTCTTCATTTTTCTCTGTTAACCAGGCAGCTTTTTGTTCATGTGTTGCGGAATAATTCGCCCAAGCCAAAATTTTATTTAATGATTCTACGCGAGATACTCCTTTCAATTGTTCGTTTTGTTCTACTGTTAATTCATATCCGAATTGTTTACCTAGATTTTTCCAAGCTTGAAAGTGGTAAATAGCTGTATCAACGAGAACTCCATCTAGATCAAAAAGGCATGCCTTGTACATCATTTGTTTTAAATTTTAACTTTTCTGTATAAATTGAAGTATCAAAATTATTACATTTACAGATGCCAAGAAAGCCTTTTTTGCTGTGCTACGGTGTTTATTTTATTATATGCGTTTAATCTCTTCTTTTGTTTTTTACACACTAACACTACTAAGTGTTTCAAGTTCTTTATATTCTCAACTGCCTATGTCGTCTAAATCAGCATCTGAAAAATTTGTTGTATACCAAATGATGTTTCACCTATGGGGAAACAAACAAACAGAATTAATTCGAAATGGTTCCTACAAACAGAATGGCGTGACAAAATTTAAGGATGTTTCTGATGTTGCATTGAAGGCGTTAAGAAAAAAGGGTATTTCACACCTATATGCCACGGGATTAATTGAGCATGCCACCATGGAAGATTTCACGACCTTCGGTTCTCCATTAGATCATCCTTCCGTAGTAAAAGGTAGGGCGGGTTCTCCCTTTGCGATTAAAGATTACTATGATGTTAATCCCTTTTTGGCAGAGAATCCTGCCAAGCGAATGGATGAATTTAAAGACATGTTGAAGCGTATTCACGCAAATGGGCTTCAGTTGATTATTGACTTTGTTCCAAATCATTTGGCTCGTCAATACTCCTCCGATCAAAAACCACAAGGTGTCGTTGATTTTGGCGTTCATGATAAGCAAGATGTAGCTTTCGATATTAACAACAATTTTTATTATTTACCGGGTACGAAGTTTTCCGTACCAGAAGGTGTTCACCCCCCTGTACCTGTAACGATTCCTTACACCGAAATTCCTGCCAAGGTTAGTGGAAATAACGTATTCTCCTCTCAGCCCTCGATTCATGATTGGTTTGAAACGGTAAAATTAAATTACGGCATCGATTACCAACATGGGAGTCAGACTCATTTTGATCCCATTCCCAATACCTGGCTGAAAATGCATGAGGTGCTTTCCTATTGGACAGCATTAGGTGTCGATGGTTTTCGTTGTGATATGGCCGAAATGGTTCCTGTCGAATTTTGGACCTATGCCATTGGACAGATAAAACAGCTAAATCCGAAGATTATTTTTATTGCGGAAATATATCAACCAGATCGTTACCGTGATTATATATTTAAGGGTGGTTTTGATTATCTGTATGACAAAGTGGGTTTGTATGATGCTGTTCGCCGACTGATGGAACAAAAACCTGAGGCAAATGTTGGTGATATTACACGCGTTTGGCAACATGAATCTGGCGACTTTGCGAATCACATGTTACGTTTCTTGGAAAATCACGATGAACATCGCTTGAATACACCGGCTTTCGCTGCCCATAATTTTTGGTCGACGATCCCAGGCATGGTTATTACCACTTGTTTGCATGATGGTCCTACAATGTTGTATATGGGGCAGGAATTTGGGGAGAAGGCGAATGAGATTGAAGGTTACAATGAAGCCGATAATCGTAGTTCTATGTTTGATTTTTGGCGTGTGGAAACACATCAGCGTTGGATGAATGGGGGTAAATTTGATGGAGGGGCTTTGTCGGCAGAAGAAAAGGAAATCGATGCTTTTTATCAAGATTTGTTCAAGCGTGCTGCAAAATCGGATGCCATTGCTAAAGGCTCATTTTTTGACTTACAATATGCACAGAACGGAACTTATCCGAGCAAAAAGGTTTATTCGTTCCTTCGTTATACTGCCAAAGAACGTTTATTAATCATTTGTAATTTTGATCCACAACAAGCACATTTTCTTGATGTAGTTATTCCTGACTTGGCAAAAGACATGATGGGTGTTAAGCAAGTGAATTTCAAATTGGAACATGCCTATATACCTCCACATGTTGCTGAAACAGCTAAGGTTTCGTCAAATTCTATTTACATTCCTGCCAATAGTGCTTTACTTATTAAACTCTAAACCATGAAAAGCTTTACAAAACCTAAATTATCCATTACCCAAATTATCAACATGAGTGTTGGATTCTTAGGAATTCAATTTGGCTTTGCTTTGCAAAATGGAAATGCTTCTCGAATCTTACAAAGTTTTGGCGCGGATGTCGAGCAATTGTCATGGTTCTGGTTGGCCGCCCCATTAACGGGTATGATCATTCAGCCTATTATTGGTTTTTATTCGGATCGAACTTGGAATTTCTTAGGTCGACGGAAGCCTTTCTTTTTAACGGGTGCAATATTAGCAGCTTCTGCCCTTTTCTTTTTTCCGCATGCGGGAGCTTTAGCCGGTTTTTTACCTCCTATGATTGTTGGTGCAGGTATATTGATGATGATGGATGCATCTTTTAACGTATCCATGGAACCCTTTCGTGCGTTGGTGGCGGATAATTTGCCTGATGAACAAAGTACTTTGGGTTTCTCGGTTCAAACTTTTTTAATTGGAGTTGGTGCAGTTGTAGGTTCATGGTTACCCTATATTTTTGGTGAATGGGTTGGCATTGCGAAAGATGCAGCTCCTGGCCAAATTCCAGATAATGTTGTGTATTCTTTCTATGTAGGTGGTACCGTATTTATGTTAGCAATTTTGTGGACTATTTTAACGACAAAAGAATATTCACCTGCTGAGCGCGAATCCATGGGATTTCAAGAGGAAGGTCAGGAAGATACCTTGTTTTCGGTTTTCCGTTACATCAAAGAAATGCCGAATACGATGCGCCAATTGGGATTGGTTCAATTTTTCTCTTGGTTTGGTTTATTTTCCATGTGGGTATTTTCAACGCCTGCCATTGCACATCATGTGTATGGTGTGGCTTCAGATGATCATAGTTCAACCGCTTTTCAAGATGCAGCCAATTGGGTTGGGATTATATTTGGTGTATATAGTGGTGTTTCGGCAATTTATGCTGCTTTTTTACCTCAAATAGCACGTAGAATTGGAAATAAAGCGACCCACGCAGTTTCTCTAGTGTCTGGTGGTTTAGGATTAATTTCTATTTATTTTATCTCTGATCCTACGATGTTGATTTTTAGTATGGTGGGTGTAGGCATGGCTTGGGCCAGTATCTTAGCGATGCCTTATGCCATTTTAGCAGGTTCAATTCCTTTGGCTAAAATGGGGGTCTATATGGGGATATTCAATTTCTTTATTACAATTCCACAAATAGTCAACGGAATTGTTGGTGGCTCGATTGTGAAGTATTTATATAATGGTGAAGCTATTTATGCCATTGTCATGGCGGGGGTATTTTTCTTGATGGGTGCTGTCAGCGTATTATGGATCAAAGAAAAGTAGTTCTTTTTGGATTGCTGTTTAGTTTTTCTGCCGCATTTGGCCAACAAGCATCACTTTCATTAGTCGATATAGGTAAACAGTTTTTAAGAAAGCCGTATCAAGCGAATATGCTTTCCGTAGGTAATCCAGAGCAATTAATTACTTCGAAAGAAGCCTTTGATTGTGTGACATTTTTGGAAAATTGTTTAGCCATTCGAAATGCCAAAGGTGTTGATTCTTTATATTCAAAAGCGCTGATTCATGTTCGTTATGCCAGTGATTCGGTCCAATATGAAAATCGTTTTCATTATTTTTCGGATGCCATGAATGCCTTGGGTTATCCTCAAATTTTGGATGAAGCCCATATAAGTGTTGCGATCAAGGACTTTTCTTTTCTTTCATCATATTTACGGTCAAAAAAGTTCCCATCTATCAATACAGGACTTATAGAAAATCGTGAAAAAACTTTAGCTAAGCGTCCGTTTCAATATACAGTCGTGGACAATATTGCTTATTTATATCCGAGCATTCAATCAGGTGATTTGGTTGCATTTGTTACGAAAAATCCACATTTAGATTTCTTGCATACAGGCATGTTGGTTCGGGAAAGAAATTCCATTCATTTATTACATGCTTCGCAAGATAAGAAGCAGGTCGTTATAAGTTCAGAAAATTTAAGAGAATACCTGAGTTCACACCCAAAATTTATTGGAATTTGTGTTTTTAGGCCTATTTTTAATGAATGAAAAAATACGACTTTGATCAGGTCATTGACCGAAAAAACACATTCAGTTTTAAGTGGGACAATGTAAGCTACGGAGATCGGGATATTTTGCCTATGCCGGTAGCTGATATGGAGTTTCCAGTCGCAGATGAAATTCTTGCTGCGATTGATAAAATCACTGAACATAAGATTTTAGGTTATTCCATCGTGCCTGAATCACTTCAAATAGCCGCTCAGAAGAAGATTTCTAGGGATTATGCTTGGGAAACGAAATTGGAATGGCAGGTTTGGATTCCGGGGATCGTTCCTGGGATTACTGCAGCTTGCGCTGCATTTTCTTCTCCTCAAGATGGTATTCTAACAGCGGTTCCTGTTTATCATCCTTTTCATTTGGTTGCAGGCTGGTTAGGCCATCCCCTATTTACCTTTCCGATGATTGAGGAGGGTGGTCGGTGGACCTATGATTTTATCGCTTTTGAAGAGGCCTTGAAGAAAGGACCCAAAGTGTTTTTGTTTTGTAATCCGCATAATCCAGGTGGGACTGTTTTTACAAAAGCGGAGATAAAGCGAATTAAAGATTTGTGCCAAAAATATGATTGTAAGATCATATCGGATGAAATTCATGCCGACTTGAAAATAGATCCTTCAGTACATCATACCTGTATTCAAAGCGAAATTTCATTTTTTGCTACCTCGAAAGCGTATAATACAGCGGGCTTGGGTGGTGCTGTAGCTATTATCCCGGATCCTGCCATTCGGTTGGCTTTTCAAAAGAAGACTTTTGGCTTTTTTCCGATGCTTTCAAGGCATAGCATTGAGGTGATGCTTGCAACCTATGCCATGCCTTCAGATTGGATTGATACGCTTTTGCCTTACTTACGGTCAAATCATGACTTATTATTATCACGGATGAATCAATTGCCTGGAATAAAGATGCTTCCCTTAGAAGCTACTTATTTAGCGTGGATCGGATTTGATTCAAAATTGCATGGCGATTTACAAAAAAGCTTGTTTGATGCGGGATTGCATGTTTTGCGTGGTGATCAATTTATGGGCGGTGAGTTTTTTCGTTTGAATTTTGCTTGTCCTAAATCACAATTGCTTAAAGCTATTGAAATCATTGAAAGCGTTGTTCATGCGGCTCGTTAAGTTCATTCTTTTTATTGTTTTAGTGACTTCTTTGCTTGGACTATTCTATATTGTTCAACAATGGGAGGATGAACCTATGCAGGTTGGCTTGGAGGACCAATTACATCTCTCTACTTCTGCCGATTCATTAGCGGCGCATGCGGCAATTGATACCCAACTAATTCAACAAGCAACAGCCATAAATGCATTGTTTGAAGATTATGAGGCACATATTGAAAATCATGTACTATTGATTTCAAAAAGTAACCGTTTACTTCATCAATATAAATTGAATAATATTGAAGCAAATCAACTTTTGCTAGCTGATATGAATGGTGATGATTTTCCAGAATGTTGGGTTTTAGGTCATAAACCAAGTAAACAAGTAGAAATTTTTGCTTTAGAATTCAAGTCGGGACATAGCAATCGATTACATTTTCCTACCTTGAAAGGAAGTCAGGCCTTCGGGTATGCAGGTGGGGATTCTTTGTATTTGGAGAAGACGACGATTGCCCGACAATTTAATTTTGCGCATGATCCCTATTCCGATGTGGAAAGTGGAAAGCGCGTGTGTTTTTATCAATATGGTAAAGACCAAAGTTTTGTATTAAAGAAAACAATAGACCTAGAATAACAATGAAACCGAATTTACGCTCCCAACAATGGTTTGGAAAAACTGGCAAGGATGGATTTATTTACCGTGCTTGGATGAAAAATCAAGGTATTCCTGATGATTATTTTCAAGGAAAACCTGTCATTGGGATTTGTAATACTTGGTCAGAATTAACCCCTTGTAATGCCCATTTTCGTGAATTAGCTGAATTTGTTAAAAAGGGAATTATTGAAGCGGGTGGTTTCCCGGTAGAATTTCCAGTGATGTCCTTAGGTGAAACCTTGATTAAGCCCACGGCAATGTTATATCGAAATTTGGCGAGTATGGATGTGGAAGAATCCATTCGTGCTAATCCGATTGATGGTGTAGTGTTAATGTGTGGTTGTGACAAGACGACACCTTCCCTTGTGATGGGCGCTTGCAGTGTGGATTTACCTACTTTGGTTATATCGGGAGGACCGATGATGAAGGGTAAATTCAAAGGTAAAGAAATTGGGACATCGGATGTTTGGCGTTTCGCAGAAGCATATAAATTAGGGGAACTATCTCAAAAGGAATTTATAGAAGCAGAAGCTTGTATGGCGCGTACGCCAGGACACTGTGCCGTGATGGGAACTGCATCTACGATGGCAACTATGGTCGAAGCTTTGGGTTTAAGTTTGCCCCAAAATGCAGCCATTCCTGCTGCCGATGTTCGGAGAAAGGTTTTGGCTCAACATTCCGGCCGACGGATCGTTGAAATGGTCAATGAGGATTTGAAAATGTCGAAAGTATTGACCCGACAAGCCTTTGAAAATGCGATTCGTGTGAATGCGGCAACTGGAGGTTCGACCAATTTTGTTATTCACTTATTAGCGATTGCGGGTCGGATTGGTGTTGATTTGCATTTGGATGATTTTGATAAGTTTTCTTTGAATATTCCTTTATTGGCGAATATTCAGCCTTCTGGGGCTCACTTTATGGAGGATTTATATTATGCAGGAGGATTGCCGGCATTGATGAATCAAATGAAAGAACATTTACATACGTCGAGTATTACCGTCAATGGTAAAACAGTGGGAGAAAATATTACAGATACGCCTATTTACGATCCGAGCATTATTTCAAGTTTCGATGAACCGTTTAAACCGGACTCAGGAATTGCAGTTGTTCGCGGAAATTTAGCTCCTCAGGGTGCTGTATTAAAGCCTTCAGCTGCTTCTCCGGAGTTATTTAAGCACCGGGGCAAAGCTGTCGTATTTGAAAATATAGAAGATTATCATGCACGCATTGATTCGCCAGAACTGGAAATAGATGAGACATCTGTGATGGTTTTGAAAAATGTAGGTCCCAAAGGATATCCTGGTATGGCGGAAGTTGGTAATATGGGAATCCCTAAGAAACTATTAGAAAAGGGTGTTAAAGACATGGTTCGTATTTCGGATGGACGGATGAGTGGAACCGGTTTTGGTACAGTTATATTGCATATTTCACCAGAATCGGCCGCAGGAGGCCCCTTGAATTGGGTTCAGAATGGTGATTACATTTCGTTGGATGTTGAAAATCGTTCGATTAATTGGGAAGTGAGCGAAGCAGAATTTGTTGCTCGTAAATTAGCGCATCCGTTTGTCCCTCCTTCTATGCCGCGTGGGTATGTGGGTTTATTTATTGATCATGTGGAGCAAGCTGACCAAGGAGCTGATTTTGATTTCTTAAAAGGTGGTTCTGGTTCTGTTGTAACACGCGATTCTCACTAATGAAAAAGTACATCGTCACAGGTGCTGGCCAAGGAATTGGTTTTGAATTGGTCAAACAATTATTGGACCAAGGGCATTTTGTGATTTGGAATGAGATAGATTCAGTCGTTTTCGATCATGCTTCGCGGGAATTAAATAAACATGGTTTGCGTCAGTTTATTGGTATTCATGCGGATGCAGCTGCCGATTTGTTTCGTACTGAATTATTGAAGGTTTTGGATTCAAGCCCTGGCGAGTTATCAGGTGTCGTTTGTAATGCTGGAATTACGACCTTTGGCGATTTTTGGTGCTATTCCAAAGAATCGATGGACCAGATTTTACATGTGAATATTTCGGGTACTTTCTTTTTGATTCAATTGGTGGCTCGTTATTTGAAGGAGCATCAATTGTCTGGATCAATTGTTGTGATGTCCTCGGTTACGGGCCATCAGGCGCATCCTGATTTAGCGGCATATGGCATGACAAAAGCTGCGCTGAATCAATTGGTAAAGAATTTAGTCATTGATTTGTCGCCTTTTCAGATTCGGATTAATGCGATTTCGCCGGGGGCGACGATTACGGAACGAACCCTCAAAAATGAAGAATATCAATCCGATTGGGCTGAAATTACACCTTTAGGTAAAGCGGCTGATGTTTCTGATATTGCTGCTTCTACCTTATTCTTTTTATCTGATCAAGCTAAACACATTACTGGCCAAACTCTTGTTGTGGATGGTGGATGGACTTCTGTTAGTCCTGCTCCTAGGCACTAGGCCCAGGCTTTTTCTAAGAAATTTAACCAGTTTTGGTGACAGATTTTTTTGATATCATCTGAGCTAAATCCGCGCTTAAGCAATAAATCTGGGATTTTTTGTAAGTCGGCAATAGTCTCAATATCTGATGGACATTGTTCCTTTCCAAATCCTCCATCTAAATCGGTTCCTAATCCAACATGATTTGTATTTCCTGCTAACTCACAAATATGAGTCAAATGATCGATCATGGTATTCAAAGTCACTCCCATGGATTTTGGAGTTGATTTTCCGCGTTCCCAATTCGGAACCATCATCCAAGCGTCCATTGGCATGCCGATTACCGCGCCACGCGAAATCAGTAATTTAAATTGCTCGTCGGTGAATTGCCGATTGTGATTTACGAGGGCTCTGCAGTTATGATGACTTGCCCAGACATGTCCATTGAAATGTTCCAGGGCTTCCTCAAAGCTATCATCACAGAGGTGCGTGGCATCTAAAATGATATTCAATTCTTCCATTTTACGCAGTAAATCGCGCCCCATGGGTCCCAAACCTCCTGTTGCATTTGTTCCTTGTGCATATCGACCCGGTCCATAATGGGCAGGTCCTAAAGCGCGAAGACCTGATTCGTGCGCCATTTCTAAATATTCGATGGATACAATGGAATCTGCCCCTTCTAGACTTAGGATATAACCGATGGTTTGTTGGTCCGTAGGCCAAATGGCTAGATGGTCATATAATTCAGGAAGATTCCGAATGGGACGAAGATCTCCACTCTTTTCCAATGCTTTGTAATATGCTAATTGGCCTTGAGTTTGTGCCCAGGCTTGTTCGGGAGAATGCCAACCAGGAAGTGAATTTCCTTTGGCAACATACCGGGCTATCTGGGTGGCAACAACTAATCCGATGTTTCCTTTTCTTAGTTCGTCTAAAGAAACAGTCGCTAGGCCTCGGTCGGGCTTATCCGTTAAATGTTGTTCTCGCGCATTTATTTCTTGAATAGAAGCGCGTAAATCACGATTCCACTCAAGTGCATTCATACTTAAATCCAAATGGGCGTCTACAATAAACATCTTATATCGTTATTTTTCGGTCACGTGCTACTACTTTCCAAACTCTCCCATCTCCTATTTGTAAATATTGATGTAAAGCCACTGTAGGACAAATATGGTAGGGATACATTCGAACGATGTCGCCAATGCTTATTGTAGAACTATCGCCTACTTCCACAATCCCATGTTCTTCGCTTTGGCTCAACAGTTTCCATTCCGGATGATCGATAAATTGTAATCGATTATCGATTCCATTTTCGGGGGCTACGGATTTATGGCCAACATCAATAGAGATCGTATGATCTGTAGGGATTGAAATAACACGTCCAATCACCTGAACGGCTAATTCAAGGCTATTGGAAGGATATAATTTGGCATATCCAGTATCAAAGAACACAAATGTTCCGGGACTGCAGACATAATTAGGATTAGAATGGTGCACTAAGAAACTTGGCGTTCCTCCTACCACAAGTTCTAAATCTTTCCGAATTTGTGGCAATAGCCCATAAAATGATTGAAAATCCTGCTCGACATGTTTCTGCCTTTCTTCGATTTGCACATCACGAATATGGCCATCGTAGGCATGCAATCCGGATAAAATCAAATTTGGTAATTCCTCGATGAGTTCAATCAAGGGTAAAGAATCTTCCGATTTAATTCCCGTCCGATTCATTCCCATATTGAGATCTACAAATACCCGCTGCTCGTTTGAAACTTTGTTTAAAGCATGTGCCGCTTGGGTATCATCCAGTAAACAAGCGAAGGATGTTTGGGGATATTTCTTCTGTAGATCAATAAAACGTAACAAAGTTGTACCCGTAGGTTGCATGGATAACAGCACATCAGGTGCTTCATCTAAGGCTAGCAATTCACATTCCGCAATAGTAGCAGCTTTAAATTTGGTAATTCCTGCAGCTAAAAGTAGTTGATTTACCTCGCGCGTTTTATGCGTTTTTATATGAGGTCTTAATCTTGCTGGATTGTTATCTACTTGATTAAGAACCCATTGAATGTTTTTCTTGACAATCTCAGGATTCACCATTAATCCAGGACTTTCTATGTTGGTGAAGTTGATCATAATGCTCGGTCTAAATGAACATATCCGCCATCTACGTGGATGAGTTGGCCAGTGGTATGACTAGATTTAGGTGATAATAAAAAGGCAACCATCGCTCCTATTTCGTCAGCCGTAGTCATGCGATTTCCCAAAGGAATTTTTGCTTCAATTTCTTTTAGTTTTGATGCTGGATTTTCAAGTGTTTGAATCCATTTTTCATAAAGTGGTGTAAAGCATTCTGCCACAATAACTGCATTAACTCGAATGTTATGGGGCAATAATTCTACAGCCCACTCACGCGTGAGCGCATTCCGACCGCCGTTAGATGCCGCATAGGCAGAAGTTCCTCCTTGTCCCGTTTCAGCTGTTTTTGAACCGATGTTAACAATCGCTCCTTTGGTTTTAATCAAATAAGGCAAACATGCTTGGGCCATTAAATAATAGTGAATCAAGTTGGCATGCAACGATTGCATAAACTTTTCATAGCTTCCGTTGGCAAGACCTACCCCATCATTTACCCCTGCATTATTGACTAATCCATCGATTCGACCAAACATTTTTACGATTTCAGAAACCACACGTGTACATTCATCCGGTTGGGTTAGTTCGGCAACGAATGAAAAGGCTTGTCCGCCCGTGGCTTGGATGATATCGATGCAGGCTTGATTGTCAGCCGCGTTCCTACCAACTATTGCTACCATGGCTGATTCTAAACCAAGTGAATGACTAATTCCAGCACCAATGCCTTTGGCACCTCCAGTTACAATAATGACCTTTTCTTTGAGTCCTAAATTCATATTAGTCTAATGCGTAGAAGTTTTTACAATTATGTTCATTGATTTTTGCTCGTTCATTTTCGCTTAATGCATTGATGCTTGATTGATAGACTGCAATCCATTCATCTAATTCCCCAGCTACTTTTACTACGGGATAGTCCGTTCCAAATAGCAGTCGGTCAGTTCCAAATACCTCTAAAGCCACATCAATTACTTCTTTGATTTGCGATGGCTTCCATGAATTCCAATCGGCTTCCGTGATTAAGCCCGATATTTTTGCCGAAACATGTTCCAACTCTTTAAATGCTTGAATATCTTGCTTCCATTGCAGTAAGTTTCCCGACTTGATAGGTGGTTTAGCCAAATGGTCTAAGACGATTTTTTGTTCTAATGCTTGGCAAAATGTGATTCCTGCAGCTAATTGATGCGGTAAAATCAGCAAGTCATAGGAATAGTCGAATGCCTCTAACGCACGAACGCCACGCTTAAAAGCTGCACCTTGAAGAAATTCTGGGTCTTTTTCTGCCTGAACAATATGCCTAAAGCCTTTCAATGTTTCGAATTGCGAGAAGTAACTCAAACGATCTTCTATGTTAGCTTGTTGTAGATCCACCCAGCCCACCACGCCTTGAATGAAGTCGGATTGTTCGGCTAATGCCAACAAAAACAAGGTTTCTTCTTCGGAGGATGATGCTTGAACTGCAACGCAACTTTCAATTCCTTTGGATTTAAATAGCGTTTCATTAGGATAGAAATCGTATTGAATCACCGCCATGTCAGCAGTTATCCAAGTATCTCGTTCCGCATCATAATTCCAAAAGTGTTGGTGTGAATCGATCATGATGAATAGGAAACGGCTTTTTGTTTTTGTTCACCTAAACCATCCATTCCAAGAGTTACAACATCCCCAGCTTTCAAGTAAATAGGAGGTTTAAAGCCTAATCCCACGCCATGCGGCGTACCCGTTGATATAACATCGCCAGGTAATAAAGTCATGAACTGAGAAATGTAGGATACGACTTGTGGCACGTTGAAAATCAACTGATCGGTATTCGATGTTTGAAATCGTTTACCGTTTACATCTAACCACATGGAAAGATTATGGACATCTGCAATTTCATCTTTTGTAACCAATACAGGCCCTAAAGGAGCAAATGTATCACAACCTTTGCCTTTGGACCAGTTCCCACCACGTTCTAATTGGTATTCGCGTTCTGAATAATCATTGTGTAGGCAATAACCAGCCACGTAATCATAAGCATCTGCTTCCGAAACATATTGAGCCTTTTTACCCATGACAATGGCTAATTCCACTTCCCAATCCGTCTTTTCGGAACCTTTTGGGATGATGACATTATCATTGGGGCCACATAGAGCCGTTGTACTTTTGAAGAAAAGGATGGGTTCTTGAGGGATTTCAGCTCCTGTTTCACGGGCATGATCAGCATAATTAAGTCCTACACAAATGATTTTGGAAGGACGAGCGACACATGAACCCATACGTGAAGGGTTTTTAATTTCAGGTAAATCCTTGGTTGCAAGGATATGGGCCAATTTTCCTAAACCATCTGCAGTAAAAAATGCTTCATTATAATCGCTGATGTGTTCTGAAACATCCCAATATCGGCCCTCGATTAATACGGCCGGTTTTTCTTGTTCAAAAGCACCTATTCTTACTAATTGCATGGATTATAAAGAATTAATGGTTTCCCACATCGTTTCAGCTAAGAATTGATTCCCAGCCTCTGTTAAGTGAACACGATCCGTAGTTAAAATACCTGAAGCCTTGTTTTCGATGTTGTTTTTCTCTTCATAAGTCAAAAACGCCTTGCGTAAATCAATCAATTTACATTGATTATCTGCAGCAATTTTGCGGATGATATTAGAATATGCATTTAAATCCCCATCGTTTTCGTTGGTCGCATCATACTTCTCGCCAATGACCGTAGGTGTGCAGATAACTACTTGAATATTAGATTTTTGAAGGCGTTTAATTAAAGCATTGTAGAACCGTTCAAACTTGTCGGCATCTGTTCCTGTTCTCGATGTTGTTTTATGCCAAACATCGTTAATACCTACATAAATGATCACGATATTAGGTTTCTTCGCAATCACATCATCTTCATGGCGAAGGTATAAATCATAGATTTTATTTCCCCCTATACCGGCACCGATTAATTCGTATTTACTCGCTAATCCTAATGTACCTAACATTTCAGCCATCTTGGTGATATATCCGGTTTTACCTACTCCTGCTTGGGTGATGGAATCGCCGAAAAATACGATACGTATTGGGTTTTCTACTGTTTTGAATGCACTTAGGCTCAAGCTAAGCAATAGGATAATGCTTAATATTTTCGATTTCATAGGTTTAGTTGTTTAAGTAAATGAATCCACCGTCAATTGGATAATCGCAACCTGAAATAAAGGATGCTTCATCCGAACATAAATATAAGGCTAAATTAGCAATTTCAGAAGGCTGTGCCATCCGGCCTAAGGGTTGCGTTTTGGATAATTTTTCAAACATTTCGGCTTGATTGTCAGGATAATTTTTGGCAATGAATCCATCTACAAAAGGTGTATGTACGCGACCAGGTGAAATACAATTACAACGTATCCCTTTATCAATGTAATCTTTCGCAACCGATTGCGTCATGGATTTAATGGCTCCTTTAGTCATCGAATAGCCAAAACGATCTGGAATTCCGACTGATGCAGCTACGGAAGCCATGTTTAGAATGACACCTGATTGCTTTGTAACCATGAAGGGAATAAAGGCTAACATACAATGATAGGCTCCTTTTACATTCACGTCAAAAATCTTTTGAAAATCGATTGGACTGGTTTTTTCTAGGTTTCCGATTTGGGGTATACCAGCATTATTGACCAAAATATCAATTGGTGAAATGCGCGTAGCAATTTGTTCCACCACTTCGAAATCAGTGATATCTGCTTGGTGGTAATTGATTTTTGGCTTTGGGTCCTTTGGTAAAGATAAGTCTATGACATGTACCTCAGCGCCTTGTTGTTGGAACAAGACTGCGATAGACTCTCCTATTCCGGAACAGCCGCCCGTTACCACTACTTTTTTTCCTGTTAATGAGAATATCATTGTTTTATTTTTTGTCTATAGTCGCTAGTCACTAGTCACTAGCAAAAATATTAACTCTTAACTCTTAACTCTTAACTCTTAACTCTTAACTCTTAACTCTTAACTCTTAACTCTTAACTCTTAACTCTTAACTCTTAACTCTTAACTCTTAACTCTTAACTCTTAA
>JACCDY010152025.1_pt1 | contig 39491 bp, 87 predicted proteins | sample 7446391 | NCBI WGS metagenome assembly JACCDY01 (sample SAMN15323451, study PRJNA562643) | freshwater metagenome | isolation source: river surface water | place: USA:Blue River Watershed | collected 2017-08-18
GGGTCGGTAAGAAGAAAGACAGACAGTCATAGCGGGGGGAGGGGGGAGGGGGGTCGAAATTATTTCTATCTTTTTCGATAAAAGTTTTTTAGTTTTTAACTTTGCAAAAATCTTTTCGCAGAAGATTTGTTTTGATATCTCGATTGGCTCTGGCCCTAGGCCGCCAGGAACGGGGCGGGCCTGGGAGAGCCTGGCGGGCGTTGCAGTTGCAAGTGGGGCCAGGCGGGCAGGCCTGGCGACTCGAGCCTGGCGGGCGTTGCAGTTGCAAGCGGGGCCTGGCGGGCTGCCCGGCGTGCATGCCTCGAGCCTGGCGGGCGTTGCAGTTGCAAGTGGGGCCAGGCGGGCTGCCTGGCGCATGCCAGGACTGTTTAGGCTCCGTGTACCGTGGGGCGCCAGGCTGGGCGGCTTGCAGTTGCAATAGCTAGGCGCCAGGGCCGGAGCCCCAGGTCCCCAGGCGCCAGGGCCGGAGCCTGGTTGCATTTGCAAAGTCTTTTCCCCAGGCGCCTGGCACCAGCGCCTGGCCGGAGCCGGGTTGCATTTGCAAGGCACAGTCCACCTGCAAGGTCCGGCGACAATTCCTGCGCCAACCTGCACCTCGTTGACGACTTACCATTGGAGTCGCAACATCAACGGAGGACAGAGCGATGGGAGCAAACAGCGTCACCAGAACCTACAACGGCAACCTGAGCGCTCAGGAGCTCAAGCGGGAGTTCGCAACGGATCAGGACCAGTGCCGCTTCGAGAACGGCAGCAGCTACTCCGGCGAGATCGGGATGCTTCAGGGGCTCGTCATCGAGTCCCAGACCTTCCCGAGCGTCGATGAGGCAACGTCCTACATCCTCGACAAGGCGGAGAAGTGGGGGCCGGGGATCGCCGTAAAGGCGAGGAATATCAGGACGGAGCGCATCGGCCTGCCGACCTTCGGGGGCGAAAGACCAGCCCGAAGATCGGGAGGTCTGTCCTACTTGGTGAAAGAGGGCTCCGTCTGGACGGGGTCGGCCTGCATCGACCAGCTTCCCGTCTGCGTCCCAGCCGACCAGTTGTCCCCCACGGAGCGGGACAGGCTGAGGAAGCTCTTCAGGGAGGCGCAGTCGATCAAGGATGCCCTGCGTGAGGAAGAGAGGAGCTTCAACGCTCTGCTGTCCGTCCTGCGTGACACGGACCAGCCCTGCCCCCCTCTCGCCAAGCTGAAGGCCGTTCGGGCACGGCTGGCGAAGCTGAAGCGTCTGGAGCCCAAGGCTTCCGCCAAGCTGAAGGCGCTGGACTCCAAGCTCGAGGAGAAGCTGTACGAGAAGCGTACGGTCGATGACGGCGATGTCTGGGTCGTTGGTGGCTGGGCCTCCTCCTGACCCTGATGCGGGGAAGTTCCGGCTTCGGGCCGGAACTTTTCCTGCGGATTGCTCCTCTCGTTGACGACATATGGTTGTAACCCCGAGGAGAATGCCGATGAGAACCGAAAAGAAGCTGTCTGTTCAAATTCAGGCCGTCCTGCCGCCCTGGCTGCCGCCCGCCCAGGCGGAGGTCGTGGACCTGGTGGTGATGTCGGAGCAGCGTGGGCTGCACATGGTCAAGAACGTGAAGTCCGGCAAGTTCGGCTACAGCCGTGACTACCTGACCACCTCAGACGATGAGGCCGTCCGCAACTTCATGGCGGAGCATGGAAAGTCCGTCATCAGCGTCTCCTGACCCGAAGTGATCCTGTGTTCACGAAAGTTCCGGCTTCAAGCCGGAACTTTTTTTTTGCACCTGCAATTTTTCTGCGCCAGGCGCCTCTCGTTGACGACTTAGTCTTGTGTTCCCCTTCCCACCTTCAGAGGAGTGTCTCACGATGACCGTCTCCCTCCCCGTCCCCCGCCTCCTGGTCCCCGCCAGCGCCCCCAAGCTGGAGGGGGACGCCTGGATCCAGGCCGTGCAGGCCTCCAACCGGAAGCTGGGTCTTCCGGCCAGCGGGCCTAAGCCGACCTTCTACCTCGTCGAGTCGGACACGGGCGAGATCGACCGCTATTTCGGTCGGGACGTGTCCGTGGTGGACCTGGCGTGGTTCACCGACCTCGCCCACGCCGAGGCCTGGTCCAACCTCGACGATCGGCCCAGCCGGATCGTCCGGTTCGAGGCATCCGAGGCGTGGGGGCTGTGGCTTCCCGACTCCGACCAGCGGAAGATCCTGGGCGGTCCGGCGATGACCACGGTGACCGCCCACTTCTGATCCCTTGCAGATGCAACGCCAGGTCCCAGGGCCTGGCGCCAGGGCCAGGTACCGGCCTGGCCCGCCTTTGCAAATGCAGCGCCAGGTCCAGGCGCCTGGCGCCAAGCCTTTAGGGCCTGTGTACCGTCGCCTGTGCGCCGCTGGCCCCAGGTCCTGGCCCCAGGGCGGTTTTTCAGTTGCATTTGCAAGGGGCACGTGGCGGGCCTGGGTCGGACCATGGCGGTTTTTTGGTTGCATTTGCAAGGGCTGCGGGCTTGGGCGGGCCAGGCGGTTTTTCAGTTGCATTTGCAAGTGCCCGCCAGGATCCAGGCGGGCCAATCCCGGTTTTCGAGTTGCATTTGCAAGGGGGTGAGGCCCAGGCCGGAGGTGTCTTGCGTCTGCAAGTGCCCGCCACAGGGCCCCCGGCGATCCACAGTTCGGCGTGTGGGCGGGCCACAGGCTCGGCTGGCTAGTCCTGTGTGGCGATGTGAATGCGCCGAGGCCCCGAGCGATCTGCCCGGGGCCTCGGCGTTGCGGTGTTCTGGCAGTCCTAGTCGCCGTAGCCCGCTGCGACGGACAGCGAACGGGCAGCGTCGTGGATGTCTTCCTTGCTGCCGGAGGCGTTCAGGATGCCCGCCTTGCCGTCGAGCCAGCCCGAAAGGGCCGACAGGAGCTGGTCGTCGCTCCTGATGTAGTCGGCCTTGGCCTGAAGGATGAGGATCAGGTCTTCGAGGTTGCGGTTCATTTCACTCTCCTTGGTTTCGGTTATCGCCACGACAGTAAGTCGTCAACGAGGGGCGCCAGGCGCAGGAATTCCTTCTAACAAAAATGCCCCGCCGGGCTGGCGGGGCTTGGATCAGATCGCCTTAGTCAGGAGGCGCTTGAGGCTGGCCCTAGTGCCACGGCTGTGCCAGCGGTTGTGGCCGTTGGCCTTGCCGAAGCGTGGGTTTCCGCCAACCCACCCCTGCTTTGCGTGCTTGTAGTCCTTTCGGTGTTTCGCCCGCATGTCTTTCTCCTTGGTTCCCGAGGTTAACGCCACGACAGTCAGTCGTCAACGAGGGCTGCTAGGCGCAGGAATTGTTTTTGCAAACGAAAAGGCCCCGCCTTTCCTTGGCGGGGCCTCGTCGGCCTCAACGGATATACTCAGGATCTGGACTTGTGCGTCCGTCATTGACATGATCTTCACCGCCCGTGTCATCCTTGACCCAAGCGAAATTACTCCGTGATATCCGATTGTTGATTTCAAAAGCACAAGTGTCACAGATAGATGAATCGCTTTTTTCGTTGCACACATCGCACAGCATCGTATGCCTCCTTTTCGTCCGGTTTCGTTGCGTAAAGGCCCCGCCTCTTCTCGGCGGGGCCTCGTGGGACGGTCAGTCGCAGCAGCCCTCGTTAGGCTCGCCGCAGCAGCACTCGTCCTCAAAGCCATCGCAGTAGTTGCAGAACTCACCGCAATCGTCATCGTCCTCGCAATCGTCATCGACGTCCAAGTCGAAGTCCAAGTCCAAGTCCTCGTCATCCCAGCTTGCCATGACTCTCTCCTTGGTTGAGGTTCCCGCCACGACAGTAAGTCGTCAACGAGGGGCGTGAGGCGCAGGAATTCATTTGCAAAAAGAAAAGGCCCCGCCTTTTCTCGGCGGGGCCTCGGGGTCGTGCGTGCCAGCCCGACATCAGTCATAGTCGTAGGCTGGCAGCGGCTTTGCCCCGTCGTGCAGGTAGGTCATCGGCAGACCGGGGTGATATTTGTTGGCTGCCCGGGCAGCGTCGGCCTCGCTGAGGTTGCCCTTGCAGACCGAATACTTGACACCGTCAAGCTCGGAGTCCGTGCTCAGCACGACGAGCGTCTGCCCGGCGTACGGCCCGCTGAACTTGCTGTCGTAGGTGACCTTGGTGGCCACGAACTTGGCAGGGCCACCGATTCCAACGCCAACGATGGTCTTGCTCATCTTTCTTTCTCCAGGTTTTGGTTTCGTTTCCCTTACAACCTTAAGTCGTCAACGAGGTGCGTTATCCGCAGGAATTCTTTTTGCAAACGAAAAGGCCCCGCCTGGGGAGGTCGGGGCCTGTGTTCACCACTCGTTGCGGTCCGGTGAGGTTGTCCAGCCCTCGTCCTCCCCCGGGTCGCTGGGGCGGGACTCGTGGATCCTTCGCCACTCCTCCCACCACAACTGGGAGTCGTGCCACTCGCAGAGTCGCTGGATGGCGTGAGACAGGGCGAAGGCGACACCGAGAACCGCCGACCCGCCCAGCAGGGCCTCCTGGATCATTTCTTGCCCTCCGTCACCCACTCCGGCAGGTTGCCGGTGTTGTACCAGTACTTGGCCACGGCCTCGGCCCTGTGCACGTTGAGGGGCAAGCCACGGGCCTCCATGACCGCCAGCGCAAGCAGGTGGACGAGCGTGGTCTGCATCGCCGTCTCCAGGTCGACGGTGTATTTGTCGCTTGCCCGCCTGTGGGCGGAAGGGCTGACGGCTAGGATTGGTTGATCGGCTGTACCCGTCACGAACTTGCCAAGCTGGCGGATTCCCTTGACGGGGTAGACCTTGAACTCAGCGAAGTCGGGGATGGATGGCAGCACCTCTTCCCTGACGGCGGTGACCGCCTCCTTCAGGTCGGGGCACTCCTTGTCGATCCAGTACCTGGACGGCAGATTTTTCATTTGCAAGACCTCAGTGGGGTTGTTTGAGACTCCTGATGACGAAATCGATGTCGCCGAGCAGTCGGTAGATCGCCTCGTACTCGGCGTGGTTGAGTAGCTTCCGGTTGTCCTCCTGGATCCCGGCGAGGGTGTTTCGGATCTTATTCTCGAGCTGGAAGGCAAGTCCCTCCCTGCTGCAAGACGGAGGTAGCCACATGGCGTTTCTCCTCTCGTCACGCCGCCCGGGGGATCAGCAGAGTGATCTCCCCGGCGTTGTTGACCGAAACCAGACCCGCCTTGGAGGCGGCCTTGGCGACCTCCTCGACGGTGATTTCACCCTTGGGGTTCAGGGTGAAGCGGGTGGCCCCCCGCTTGAGGGCCTCCTCGACCTTCCCCTTGATGAAACCCAGTTTGGCCACATCTTTGAGGCCCTTGCCCTTGCCGTTCGGTCCCTTCATCTCTTTCTCCTTTTGGGTTCCTGTCCTGTCCACAACAGTAAGTCGTCAACGAGGCGAGCCATCCGCAGGAATTATCCGAAGTGGTAGTGGTCCCAGCACCTCTCGGCGAACTCCCCCTGGCCACGGACGATTGCATTTGCAAGGGTGTCGAGGCTGCCGAACAGCTTGGGGAACCTCTGGCGGTTCATGCTGGGGACCTTGCGGAAGTGGCCCCGGGCGAAGTGGATGTCGAGGACCTTCACGCCGTGGATGTCCACGGACTCGTCGTCCGTGGGCGTGTAGTCGATGGCGACATCGGCCACAACCATGTTGCTCCCGCCCATGTCCTCAAGTGTCGTGTGGAATGTTGCCATGTCTCCTCCTACCTCTTGGCGATGCCCACGAGTTCGTCCTCGTGGAAGACAGGCTCGTAGCCCTCTATCGAACCCCAGTCCGCCTGTAGGACGGACTGGAGCAGTGCTGCCTTGCCGACGATCTCCTCCTGGTCCTCCTCGCCGAGGATCGCCTCGCACAGGTCGAGCGCCAGGGACTCCGTCGTCAGGACGGGCCTGCCGTCACCAGCGGAGAAGCACTCGGTGCTTCCGCACCCCGGGCAGATGTGCGGGGCTGGGTTGCCGTCGGACGGCCAGAAGTCGTCCTCTGGGGCCGTGTGCCCGCAGTTCTGGCAGCGGTAGTCGCCCATTTTGGCCTCCTTAGTCCTCAAATAAAAGTGATGACTCGATCAAGCACCCCCAGATCGATGCCGTGCTTTTCCGCCAGCTTAAAGTGGGCGTGCCAATAACCACCGACTAGACCGCTCAGCTTCAGGAAGGCTTTGGCCAATTCCCGCTTGTAGTCGGGAGCGTTCATGTCAAAGCAGTAATTCTCCTTAGCTGGCATTGGGTCACGAAAGCCTTCGCTTTGCAGTTGCTCAATAAAGGCATGAGCCTGTCGCTGGGCCTCAGCGATGGTTGCACGGCAGTCGGTTTCCCAATCGCCAGAGGATTCCCATCCATCGGGCTTTGGCCCGATGATTGGCATCTGCCAGAATCCCCTCATCCAGTCGGGATAAAAGCCCGTTGGGGGGCCGGAGGGTAACTTGTCTTCCATCACATACTCAGCTTTGAACCTCAATCCTCTTGCCTCCAACGCCTCGCCAGTTGCGCTCATGACCATTCCTCCAAAAACTTGGGTTGAAATCAGTAGTCCATCGCCTTGCGGAAGGCTGCGTCACGGGTGCGTGCCCGCTTGCCCCGCTTGTCCATGTGCTTTCCGGCCCCAGAGGGGCGGGCCCAGTGCCCACGGCTGACCTTGGTCGGGTCAACCGTGACCACCACGGTGTTGGAATCTTTCTTCTTCGGTGTCAGGGTCTTCATCTCTCACCTCCTTACACCCATAAGTCGTCAGCGGGGGCCTGGATCCGCAGGAATTTCAGCGTCCGAGGGCGTGGTCTAGGCAGTGCCCGCTTAGCTTCGGGACGCTCTTGACCACCTCCGCCACGAAATCGTCCGATGACTTCTCCAGAAGGTTGCCATCCTCGTCATAGAGGCGGATCGACACCACATCCTGGTCGACATGTCGTGATATCCAGCCCCCGTGGATGCCCACATCGGGGTCGCCGGAGTCGTACTCCCAGCCGACGAAGAGCGAGTAGGTCACGTCTGCGAAGTACTTGACCCCGCCGTGCGTGAACTCGACCTCCTCGACCGTGTAGGTGAACTCCTCCTTCGGTGGCTCCTGGTCCCAAAATCGTCGGTGGTTGATGAGCATGGCTGAACTCCTGGGTTTGGTTGCGTTTGCAAAGCGTCAGGCTGCGAGTGAGAGAGCGTCGTTGAGGAGGTTGGTCAGGCAGCGGGGGCTGTCCTTGCGTCTGGAGTTGACCCGGACCCCCTGACCCAGCCCGTCGTGTCGGACGGTGACCTCGCCCGTCCGGTTGGGCCACGCCACCTTGCAGCCGAGCCTCTCGGCCAGCTTGAGCGACTTCTTGAGGTCCAGCCCGGGGGATATGCGCTGCATCTGTCTGTCTCCTTGGTGATCTCGTCAACGCCCCGATCCCCGCCAAGGTCTTGCCTTGGTCGGGGCGGGGAAGGTCACGCTGGCGGGGTGGCGTGTCCGGCGTGCAGAGCCCCGGGTTTGTCACCCGGCCCGCCCTCACGCCTTGGACTAGCGCCCAGCGCACTCGGGGCCGAAGCCCGTCAGGATGCTCTGGGGCACGGTCAGCTTCCGACCGCAGCGGGCGCACTTGCCTGCGTGGTGCAGGCCGAAGCCTGCGTCGGTCAGGGGGGTCGTGTCGCCCGACCAGACGAGCGAGAGCGCCCGGTTCAGGAGCCGGAGGGGCAGGGAGTCCTGCGAGAGGCAGGACTTCTTGGTCGCCTTGACCTCACCCGTGGCGGGGTCGAGCTTCCCCGCATAGGTGTAGTTGGCCCAGTTGTCCGGGCCGGTGAGGAGGCTGACGAAGTAGCTCTCGGGCCACTCCGCCGTTGCTGCCTTGTGGGCGATTTTGAAGGTGTAGTGGGGGTTGATCCCCTTCTCCTCGGCGAAGGCCGCCGGGATGGCAAGTGTCAGGGTTGCCTTGCCCCCCAGGACGAAGTCCTTGGACACGACGGGCGGGGTGGCGGGGACGGCGGGGGTGGTGACGGTGTCGGTCATGACTTTTCTCCGGGTCTTTCCAGTCAGGTCTCAGTCGCCTGACAACCATCAGTCGTCAACGACCGGGCCGTTCCGCAGGAATTCCTGAAATCTTTTTGGAGGAGTGACCGGAGGTCGTAGGAGGTGTCGTCCTCAAGCACCAGGATCCCGTCCCTGAGCTCTGCCTTGCAATTGCAAGACTCCAGCTCCCTGGCCACCCCGACGATGGCCATGGCGACCGAGCAGGGCACGGACTTGCGCCCGTCGTTCAGGGACTGCGTCCCGTCCACGGACCGAACCAGCCTGTAGCTTTCCATCACGCCTCGCACTTGCTGTCGATGGGGACCTCGATGGCTGGTCCTCGGCGACCGAGGTGGAGGTAGCCCAGCTTGGACATGATCTGGGGGTCGGGCTTCTTTGCCTTTGCATTTGCAACGAGCCGGGCAGCGGCCAGGGCGGCAGCCCTCTGGAGGTCGTCCCTCGGGTCGGTCGCCCGCAGGTATGTCAGCCCGCCCCCGACCCGGGTGCCGTCCCTCTCGGCTGAGAAGCGGAGCATCTGCCTGTCCTCGTCCTCTGGGGCGGGGGAGAACCTGCCCCAAAGGCCGTCCCCGTCCCAGCTCAGGGTGACCCTCCACGGGCCACGCCTAGCCAAGACGGGGACGAATTCCGCAACGAAGGACGGCCCGTGGCCGTCGTCCTCAATCCTCTGTATCATTCTTCCTCACCTCCCTGCTGAGCCTTTTCTTGGCAGCATCATACGCCTCCTTGAAGGTGTCCGCCACGCCATCGACGTTCCGGCCCCGGATTTTCTTCCGGTCGGCCTCTATGTGCCAGTACCACTTGCCGTCGTCCTTCCAGACGACCAGCTTCGGCTCCTCCCTCGCCATGTCAGCCCCCCTTCTCCAGAACGCCCTCGAAATCGACACCCAGCTCCTCATCGCAAACCGGGCAGAGCCTGAAGTTGTCTCCGTCCTCGTCCTTCTGCACCTCTACATCGGACTCACGCCCCTCCCAACCGCAGTCGTCGCACCAGCACTTCGGGTCGTCCATGTCAGCCTCCACAAGTAAAAGTGATACGCTAGAGTAAGAAGAAAGATCCTCCCTAGGGCGATCCGTGGCAGTCCAACGCTGCCATCTCGGTTTCGCCACGGACGAAGAGAGGCCCGCCCGCCTCGGCCATGGCCTTGTCCTCGGCCACCACCTGCGCCCAAGCCGCCCGGCAGCTCGGGCAAGCCTCGACATTGTGGGACTCGCTGCCCCAGAACTTCTTGCAGAACTTTACCACGGTCAGCCTCCTTTCTAAACCTTGTAGAACACCTCGGAGGACCCCTGCTCGATCAGCCACTCCTTGGGCCGAGCCTCACGCAGGAAGCGTGACAGGCTTGCCTCGCTGCTGTCTGGCAGCTTGGTTTTCTTGGCAGCACGCTGCCAGTTCTTGATAGTCCCCTCGTAGTTGCGCTGCCGAGAGAACGGCAGGGCGTTGAAGTACTCGTCCTTCACGCCCAAGGCGGGTAAGTAAAACTTGAACGCTTGGGTGAGCATTTTGCTCTCCTGATGTTGACTGTCGGACCTCACGACAGTCAGTCGTCAACGAGAGGCGCTTGGCGCAGGAATTGTTTCTAGAGCGTCGACTCGAGCGTCGACGCTTGCACGCCAGGATCCTGGCGGGCCTGGGGCCAGGGAGCTTTGCAAACGCAACGCCAGGATCCTGGCGGGCCTGGGGCCTGGCGCCGGGCTGCGCCACGGTACACGACCCCTTGGCCAGCGAAATCATGGGGGCCGTGTACCGTGGGATTGTCCGGCGGGGCGGACCCCGCCAGGATCCTGGCGCCCGGTTGCAAATGCAAGCCGGGCGACCCGGGGGCTCACTCGCCCCCGTCCCAGTGCTCGGCGGGGTCTTGGACCTCCACGATCTTGAAGTCCCTCCGGGTGTAGTCCATCCCGGAGTCCGTGGCGGACTCCAAGTGGTCCGCCAGCTCCTCCTTGGCCTCCGCCTTGGAGGCGAAGGTCATGGGGACCCGGTTGCCGGAGGGGTCATCGACCCCCCAGCAGTTCACCCACCCGGAGGTGGTGCGGGTGAGGACGACGAAAATTTTGGTGCTGGACATGATGAGCTCCTTGGTTGGGGTTGAGGGAACACACATAATTCGTCATGCGCCGGGCGGTTCCGCAAGATTCCAGGTCCCGCATCGCAGAAATTCCAGGTCCCGCATCGTGGCCGTTTTCAGGCCCCGAGGCCGATTTCCGGCCATCCGGCCACCCGCAGGGAGAAAGCCCGCCAGAACGCAAATTTGGGGCCCTAAAAGCGAAAGGCCGGGGTTTCCGGCCCCGGCCTCTCAGGTTTCCCGAATTGTCTCCCCGGGGTCAGGCGGACCTGACCTCGAGGACCTTGCTCCCCCGGCGGACCTCCTGCCGGTAGTAGACACCGGCCCCGGCGTTCCCGCCCTCGGCCTGCCGGAGTCGCTCGAGGGCGAGCCTCCGGGCGACCTTGGGGGATCGGTGCGTCGCCGATCCCCGGTGGCTCACGATGCGTGGGCCGACCCCCACGAGCATGTGGGTGAGGCTCTCGCTGGCCCGGCTGATGGTCACGGTGAACATGTCTGCCTCCTCTGGTGTTGCATTTGCAAGGGCGGAACCCCCGCCCGGGGTGTCAGCGACCGATGAGGGGCAGTGCGCCACGCACCGCCTCGACGACCTCGCCCAACTGGGCCTCGGTCAGGTCCTCCCGGCCCTCGCACCGCTCCATGCGGTCGAGGGGGTGGCACGGGATGTTGTCCCAAGCAGCGGAACCGTCGTCGGTCTCGGGGTCGCCGTAGAACACGGAGATCCCGTCCTCTGAGACGGCGATCCAAGCGGAGTCGCCGACCACATGTGCGTTCATGACCGCACCGCCCGTGTCCACGACATCGCACGGGATGCCCGCCTTCTGGAGCGCCTGTGCGATCCTGTCTACCTCGCTGTGCATCGCTGTGATCCTCCTGTGGGATGGTTACAACAGTAAGTCGTCAAAAAACCGGGCTGCCCGCAGGATGCGGGCCTACCAGCGTCGCCAGTCGAGGTACTCGTCGGCGAGCTCCGGGTCGAGCTCGAGAAGCTCCCACGGGTTCACCACGCCCCAGAGCTCCTTGTCGAGTCGCTGCATCTGGCGGATGTCGTCACGGGAGGGGGCGTTTGGCCCCTCGAAAACGAGGTCCTTGGGCTCGGAGTCCCAGTGGTAGTGCAGGTTGTGGGCGATCAGCTTCCGGGCGTACCCGGCTGCGTCGGCCACGGTGCTGATGGACAGGGAGCGGAGGAAAGGATATTTCACGTGTCGTCTCCTGAAAGGGTTCCGGGGAAAAAGGGGGCTCCGAAGAAGGGGGGCTAGGACCCGGCCCCCCAGTCCTCGTCCTCGGCGATGGCCTCCCACCGCTCGTACCGGCGCTCGCACCGGTCAGAGCAGACGGGGGTGTAACGCCCCGCATCGTCCACGAGGACGAAGGTGGTGGGGCGCTTGCACATGACGCAGGGCTTGTCATCGACTTGCATGGTCAAACCTCCTTGGTGAAACAATAAGTCGTCAACGAGAGGGGCAACCCGCAGGAAAATCAGGCCGAGCCCTTAGCCTCGGCCATGGCGTACCACTCGTCAGTAACCTTGTAGACGAGGTCGATCTTCCCGGAGAGGAACCGGAGTTGGCTTTCGGTGAGCCCGTAGTCGTCCACCGAGCCAACCTGCTCCCAACACCAGTAGGTGCTGGTGAACAGGCCCTCGTCCGTGTCGAGGTAGATCATGGCCGGGGTCCCCTGCCCGGGGTCATCGGCGTAAATCTCACGCTGGTCGAGGACCAGCTTGAGGTTGCCGAACTGGATGACGATCTTCTCGTCGCCGTCGAGCGGGTCCCCGGTGTGTTCGTGGTATTCAACTGGCATGGTCGTACTCCTTGGTGAAACAGTTGCATCCGCAAAAGGCAAGAGGCCCGGGGGGTTGCCCGGGCCTCCATGACGGTCAGGAAAGCCCGCAGTAGTCGGCCCCGAACTTTCCGTAGGGGGAGAACTGCTTGGGCAGGCCGACGAACGGCAGGTGCCAGCGCACCGCCTCGATCACCCCCTGCACATCCTCGGGGGAGAGGGGGCCGTCCTTGTCCTCCTCGTCGAGGGGGGACGGGACGCCGAAGTACCGGGGGTCGCCGTCGTCGTCGGCGTCCCGGGAACCGGCGAAGACGCTGATGCCGTCCCAGTTGATCGAGACCCAGCCAGTGGGTCCGACCACGTGGATGTTGACTATGCCTCCGCCCTCGTAGTAGAGCTCGCAGGGGATTCCGGCCCCCTCGAGGGCCATGGCGAGGTCGTTCTCGCCCCCGGCGACCGCCAAGTTGCGGGTGGCGCACTTGACGCAGAACGGGGCGTTCCCCGCATTGGGGCATGCGTCGGCCCGCATCATGCCCGGCCCGGGGCAGGCGACGGAGGGGTGGATGGCGGAGGAGTCGATCATGGCTTTCTCCTAGTGAGGGGTTAGAAACAATAGTCAGTCGTCAACGACAGGAGCAATCCGCAGGAATTTTGGTGGGACCCGGGGGGACCTGGAATCTCGCCCGGGGGGACCTGGAATCCCGCCCGGGGGACCTGGAATCTCGCCCGCCCGGGGGGAAATTCCTGCGAAATTGAGCTCTCGTTGACGACTTGATTTTGTCACCACACCAAAGGAGGTTCAAGCATGCGCACCTACCAGAACCAGTTCGGCTACCCGATCGACAGCGAGGCCAGCCAACTTCTGGCCCTCGGGCTCGTCGATTCGAGCTGGGGCAACGATGTTTGCCCAAGCTTCACCCACGAGGGCCTGAAGATCCTCGTCTGGGTTGATCACCCCGATCAGGACATGCGGGAGATCGAGACGAACCCTCGCTACTGCATCTCCCAGCTTGACGAAAACTTGGAGATTTGCACCGAGGGTCTCCTGTGCGGGACCGAGGACTTCCAAGAGGTTTTGCAGTTCATCTCAAACGCAAAGGGGGCCTGAGCATGCGCAAGCCAGCGGAGTTCAACAGGGGCGCAGTCGTGACCGTCCGGGTCCACAACGCCGACGGCGAGCTGACGACCGTGACCGGGAAGGTCCGGTCGGTCCGCAAGCTCGTGGGGGACTGGGATGCCCCCCACGGGGTCATGCGGGTCGATTGCGCCCCCGGGCAGGCGTTCGTGGGCACGGTGTCGTTCCTCCTCGAGGGGATCCACGACATCGCCCTCGGGACCAAGCCCTTCCCCGGGGACTACTTCTCGTAGCCCCGCCGGGAGCCGCCGGGTTTGCAAATGCAAGCCCGGCCGGCCGCCGGGAAACCGGGCCGACATTCGGTTTGCAAATGCAATCCGGGCGGGCCCGGGAACCGGGCCGGGCGCCTGGGGACCAACGGTACACAGTCCCCAAAAAACGCTCAATGTTTAGGGGGCGTGTACCGTGCGCTCCCCAGGAGATTTAGGCCAGGCGACCTGGCCCTCCCCCGGGTTTTAGACCCCCCGTCCCCGCACGGGGACGCCGGTGAGTCGAGTGAGGTTCTCAGGCGAACCGGCTGCCGCCTCGAGCGTCACGAGGCTGGGCTGAAGTACCTTCAGCTTCCAGATGTGCTCCTGATCGAGGCTCGGGTAGGCCTCGTACACCTCGCCGGTCAGCATTGCCCCGAGGTTGAGGTGGGCCCAAAGAGCGATCGCAGCGTTCAGCATTGCCGTTCCTCCGTTACCGAGGCCACCATCGGCCTCACAAACATATGTCGTCAACGAGAGACAGAATCCGCAGGAATTTTTGATATATTCCAGGTCCTCTGATGATAAATCAGCAAACATCTAGATATCTGCGCATTTCATTCTCAGTCAACTCCATAATCTTTACCTCGTAGGCAGATTCTTCTGTCCATCCAAGAATTCCGGAGTACTCTGAATCATGGGGATCAAGCATTCCCCATGATTCCAGCCTATCCATTTCGGTAAGGCCGTCAGTGTCCCACAAGTCATCGCCAAATTTGACCACAACATGGCCGATAAACTGATCTTCGATCTCGTGCATGAATCTATTGCAGGCAGCTAGATATGTCCCCTTGCCATTGAAAACGGCTTGGTTGATCTTTACTGCTGCCTCAAAACACTTCCCGCCCCAGCCATCCAAATTCATGGCTTTAATTTGATGGGCAATTTCGTGATTGCTCATGGATAAACTCCTGGTTTTTTTGTTTCTGATGATATCAAAAAATCGGCCCGGATCGCAGATGCAATCCGGGCCGAGGAACTAGGAAAGGGTTTCGGCGAACAGCTTCTCCGAAACCGCTGGCATATCGGCCTCGCTAACGGCGAAGAACCGATCGGAATCCGACTCGCAGCACTTGGCCAGCATCGCCAAGCGCACGAGGGCGTGGCTCAGGGCTGTGAAACGCTCCTGCCACTCGTTTGCGACATAATCGCCCCAAGAGAGCACAAATTCCGAGCCCTCTTGGCCTACTGTGGCCCAAACTCCGCTGGGCAGCTTGGTCTGGATGATCATCTTCTACTCCTTGGTTTTGGTTCACCGAACACCCATAAGTCGGCAGCAAGGATCGCATGACGCAGGAATTATCCTCTGTCGTCAACGAGGCAGAATGTCTGCGGATTGCCCACCGCCGTGACGACTTATGTCTGTGGGGCCGGTGGTGGCCTCGGCAACGGAGGGTTGAAAATGAAGGTGAAAGTTTTGGTCGAACTCGAGGCGGACTACACGCCCGAGTTGCTCCTCGAGTATGTCGAGGACGCCCTCGCTTTGGCAGCCCAGCAGGCTGCCGATCGTGCGCTCGACGGCGACGCCGATGCGCTCACCGGCGTCGCTGCAAAGGCGGTGCTGGCATGACGACCAGCGAAACCTTGCGGGCCAAGCTGGCCCGCAAGGTGGCCCGCTACAGGGACGCCCGTGTGTATACACGGGCCGAGTGGGCTGCACGCAACGAGCCCATCGGCAACGGCAGCGTGCTCACGCTTGTGGCGGAGGGCGAGCTGAACCACATCCTGAACGGCTACCGGCCTGGGCTGGCCCGTGATGTAAAGCTGGCCGACCTGAACGCCTTCGCCGAGAGGCACGGGCTGTTCGTCGAGCAGGGGTACGGGTGGAGCTGGCACTTCTACCCGTAGGCCCCGGACCAGGTCCATGACCATTTGCAAATGCAAAACCAGGCCACGCAAGTGGCCTGGCCAGCCTGGATCCACAGGGTACACGGCCCCTACGAGTTTACGGCCCGGCGCCAGCGCCAGGCCTAAAGGCCTAGGCCTTTGCCTGACGCCAGGCCCAAAGGACTGGGCCTAGCGCACCCAGTCGCCGCCAGTCCAGGCGTCCACGAGTGCGAGGGCGGACTTGATCGTCCGCTCCTCGCTGTACATGAACGGCTCACCGCCGTCGAACCAGTCCTTGCGGACATAGTTGCCGACTTGAATTTTTCCGTCATCGGCGGTGACGACGATCACCCGTCGCCCCCACTCGATAATTGCGCCGTACATCCCGTCGCCAGCCACATACGGGCTGGCGTTGGGGAACATCTTGACGGCCTTCTTGAACACCGAGATGCCCTTCGCCATTTTTCGGCTCCTTGAGTTAGGTGACACCCATAAGTCGGCTGGATGCCAGGCCATCCGCAGGAAATTTTTTTCTCGTCAACGAGAGAGATTATTCCTGCGGATTGGCGGAATCGCCGACGACTGATGGGTGTCAACAACAACCAAAAGAGAGGAGGCCCACTATGGCCAAGACCGCAAAGCCGAATCTGGGGACGATCACCACGGAGTACCGATCGGCCTATGCCCGACGAGCCGTGGCCCCGGGAACTTTGGAAATTCTCGGCGTTGACGCCGAGGCGATGCTCAACGACCTGCGGGGGGTCGAGGGCCTCGAGGTGGGCCCCGTGTGCGTCGTCCCCAGCAAGTGGGGGCTCTGCCTCGAGTCCCGCCTGACGGGGGACTTGGGGGCTCTGGAAGCCCTCAAGAAGAAGGGGTGGAAACTCAAGTAGGGGGGACAATTTTTCTTGTGGCAAGCACAATAAACCTTGTGGGCGCACCTGTGGTGGGTGCGCCCTTTTTTTGTGCCATCCCGTGCGCCTGTGCCGTTGACACAATTCGGCCCGTGTAGGGCCTGTGCTGGCCTTTTTTGCGCCCTGTGCGCTCGTCTAGGTCATATGGTCAGCTACTGCACCACCTGCATGAACAGGCTCAAATTTCTGTCCCAGACGCTGCCACGGAACATCGAGGCCGTTGCTGGCTCGGGCAGCGAGTTCGTCGTCCTAGACTACGGCGGGACGAAGGGGCTGGAGGACTGGGCCAGGCGATCGCTTGCAGATGCAATTGCATCTGGGACGCTTCGACTGTTCAGGACTAGGCAGCCTAGGACCTGGTTTGCACCCCACGCCAAGAATGTCGCCCACCTTTGCGCTAGGGGCGACATCCTTGCGAACATCGACGCCGATGTCTATATCCCCGACGGGTTCACGGAGTACCTCGAGAAACGGCTTGCGTCGCCCGCAATCATCCAGATGAATGGTTACGACATTCACAAGAACGCAGGGACGGGCGGGGTGGTCATCCTGCGCCGTGAGCACTTCCACTCGGTCAACGGCTACGACGAGTCCCTGGCTCGGGGGTGGACTTGCGAGGACTTGCATCTGCAATTCAGGGCGAGGATGGCCAACGGCCTGGAACTTCTGGACACCGAGACTCTGTGTACAGTCATTCCCCACGACAACGACCTGCGCTTTATGCACACGGCAGCCCGTGGGAACACCTACGATCAGGCCTACGGCGACCTTACCCAGAGGTACGCCGAGGGCCGTTGGGTGAGCAACGAGGGCGTGCCGTGGGGCGTGGCGACCGACCTAGAGAGGATGACGGAGGACGGCTGGGTTCCCCACGAAACGGAGAGGCCAGGCCGTGAAGCCTGGCGGGCCCTGAGTTGCGTTTGCAAAAAAGCCCCGCCAACCGCTGGCGGGGCCGAACTGGACTAGAGGCCAGCCCGCCAGAGGTTGGCCTTGATCGTTTCAACGATCAGGGCCACTCCTCCCCGCTGGCAGTCCTCGAGGTCGAGGAGGTGGACTGCCTCGTCGCAGTCTGGGATTGACTGGCCGTCCCAGACTGGGTTGGCCGACAGGCTGTCCCCGTCTGTGGCCAACTCCAGCTTGCCGTTGCCCCGCACGAACAGGGCGTAGCAACCACCGCCCGTGTGCTCGACCTCGCAGGGGATGCCAGCACTTTGCAGGGCATTCTTAATTGCGTTCAGGGTTTCCATCTTTGACTCCTATGTTGCGTGTTGAAGAACAAACATCTGTCGTCCACGAGAGACGACATCCGCAGGAATTCCTGGCTTTCCTGAGCAAAAAAAGGCCCCCGAAGGGGCCGAGGCTCAGTCCTTTAGGGCTACTAAGAAACCCCGAACATCCATAAGGCAATCCCGTATGGTGTATTCGCTGTCCTCGTCGTCCTTCGACGACGATAGCGTACGCTTGTCGAGCGACCCCAGCAGAGCCTCGACCTGCTCTATGCAGGCCTGAAGCTTGGGCTTGTCAACCTCCGCCTCGGCCTCGAGGCCGTCGAGGAACTCTTTAACCTCGCCCAGGCAGGTCAACCCCTTCCGACGCCTCAGCGACTGCATGACATCATGCAGATCGCAGGAGGCAGAAGACAACTCGTCCATCGAAACTTTCATGGCAGTCTCCAAGAGGAAAAAAAAGGGCCCCGAAGGGGGGGCCCGAAAGGTCAGTCGGCGAGCATCTCGAACCCACGCTCGAGACGCTCCTCGAAGGTAGGTTCCTTGTCCTCCACCGCCACGGCGACGGCGTGGGCCTTGTCGATGGCCCGCAAAGCCTTCTTGGGGCACTTGTGCCAGTTGCCCCCCTTCAGGAAGGCCGTGAGGGAGTACCCGCAGATTGCGCAAGCGTTGGTTGAGATCATCTGTTTTCTCCTGATGATGTTAAGGGAACAAACATCAGTCGTCAACGAGAGACGCCATCCGCAGGAATTTTGGGCACGAAAAAAGGCCCGCCGGAGCGGGCCTTGGGCGATCAGTCCTTGGGCTTGCGGAAGGACATATGGAACCGACGAGGTGTGACCTTGATGACCAACTCCTCGTACTTGAGGAGCCGGACGAGGAAGTCCGTCCGCTCCTTGGGAGTCGGGAAGGAAAACACCTCCCCGAAGTCGTCACCGCCGACGAGGCGGGAAGACTCCTCGTGCCAACTTTCGTCACGCTCGGGGTTGCACCCCTTGGCGTACGCCACCACTTGCCCCTCCTGCTCGTTGGAGTTGCTCATGAGGTAGACGCCTTGGTCATGCACGAGCATGAGGCCAGGGGCCGGAGCCTCGGTCGCCCCATACCCCATGCAGAAGTCGCTGCCCTTGAGGGCGTGCTTCCATGCGGGGAGAACATCTTTGGTTTTGAAAATGCAGAGTCCCATTTCATCTCTCCTCTGGTTTCCTGGGGCCGACACCGGCCTGACAAACATCAGTCGTCAACGAGAGAAGCTATCCGCAGGAATTCCTGCGGATAGCGAAAGGTCATTTCCTCCTCAAGGCAAGGAGGTCAACTTGGCTTCCATCAGGCAGCCAGAGCACGCCGTCCTTAACGACGACGGGCCCTTCGACCCAAGCCAGCTTTGCCACCACCTGTTCTGCGGTCATATTGGTCATGGTTTGACTCCTAATTTCTGTCAGGCTTCCCAGCCTGAACACAACAGTCAGTCGTCAACGAGAGGGACTGGGCGCAGGAATTCTGCGTACGAAAAAGGCCCGCCGGAAAACCGGCGGGCCTGGGGAGATTTGGGGTCGCTTCAGTCCTCCTCACCCACCTTGATGTTGCCAAGGTGGGCGAGGAAGACGAACACGAAAAGCATCCCGATGATGATCATCGGATTCGCCAGAGGTTGGCCTTGACGGTCTCAACGACCGCCTTGACCTCCTCTGGGTCGTGGTCATCGATGATGTCATCGAGAACCGAGGGGATGGCGGTGATTCCGCCCTTGCCGTCGCCGGCCCAAATCCCCTCGAGGTTCACGGCGAGGAACTTGTCCCCGTTGCGAATGTAGTTGACGGGCCAGCCGTCCTGCTCTACATCGTCGTACACGACACCTGCGTAGTCGGGGCGGGGGTCGGTAGCCCCCGCCTTGACGGCCTCGTAAATTTCCGTGGGCACGGAAGTCAGGCCCCACCCCCCTTGGCCGGAGATGTTCACGATGAGGCCCTTGGCCTCCCTCGTTGGGGCCAGGCCCGCCCCTTGCAGGGCGAGGAAGATGTCGTTCATGGCGGAAATGCTGGAATTCATCATAGGGGAAGACTCCTTTCTGAAGTTTTTGTTGAAGGAACAACCATCAGTCGTCAACGAGAGACGCAATCCGCAAGAAATCCTGGAAATCCTGGAATTCGGCGATGGCGTCGGGGTTCTTCCTGGGACCTGGGGCAAGGCCCTGCCTGGCCCTGCAATTGCAAGGAGTCTCCCTGCCTGGCGCCTTGCCGGGCGGTACACGGCCCCCAAAAGATTTTTGGAATTCCTGCGGATCGGCGGGACGCCCGCCGACTTACCCTCGTGCATACCTTCAACCCGGCCACCTACGCATGGTGGCCGGGTTTTTTTGTATACCCGCAGTAGCGTCCCGTAGGGCGCCAGGCTACCACTCGACCCCGTACTCGACCTTCCACTTGAGGCTGACGCTCTCGTATGGGCTCGACGGCCTCTTGGGGTCGTGCCGGTTGGGGCCGAAGCCCTCGGCATAGAGGTTGGTCCCGGCCTCCAGGCCGGTGGTCACCCTGTTCTTGACCTTGGGCTTGTCGCTGGTGTGCCTCTCGAGGCTCCTGCAACCGAGCGTGAGCAGGGCCACCACGAGGGCAACCCCGGCCATCCTGTGCTCACTCATCCTCGTCGCCCTCCGAGTCTGCGGGGAACCGCCCGCTGCGGATGGCGAACTGGCAGATGCCGTGGGTCATGTCGTTGTTCTCCCGCTCCTGACGGTGCTCGTCCTGGGGGTCGACGGTGACGTGGGCATAGAACTGCAAGGCCCGTAGGAAGTGCCCCATCTTGCGCTCGGCGAGGCTGGCGTTGGGGTTGGTGGTGGGGATGCGGCCCTCACGGGCGATCCACTGCACCACCTGACGGTTCATGGCCTGGACCCGCTTGACGGTGATCTCCGTCTCCTCGGGCTCGAAGGCTCCTGTGTTCTCGAAGATGTAGTCCATCCCGTAGGCCGCAGCGGCCAGCTCGTTGGACTTGAAGTTACCTGGCTCGACCATGAAGCACCTCCTCTTTGGTGACCTACCATGTAGTCGGCAGGGGAGGGCCTGGTTTTTAAGAATTCCGGTCAGTCGAACAGGTTGTTGATGCCGTTCTCGTCGGTCAGGCCCACATGACGCTTCACAGGCTCCCCGTTCTTGAAGAGGATGAGCGCCGGGATGCTGCTGATCCCGTACTTGACGCACAGGTCGGGGTTTGCGTCGGTCTCGCAGGTGACGATCTTCCTGCCGTGCTTCTCGGCGACGGCCTGTAGCACGGGCTTGAGCCTGCGGCACGGCCCGCACCACGGGGCCCAGAAGTCCACAAGCACCGGCTCTTGGCTGTCAATCACGAGTCCGCCGAAGTTGCCGTCGTTCACCTCTGCAAGCATCTCCACACCTCCTAAAGGTGTATCAGAGGGTGGCTGCACAAAAAAACCACAGGCCCCCCTGTGATTTCTCACGGGAGGGCCTGTGGGGCATCCTGTGGCGGGACACAGGACAAACTGTGGAGGCCCCTGTGGGGGGCCCTATGGGGCCTGTGCCTCGTCGATGTCCATCATCGAGGCGGCGTATTCGGCCTCCGCCTCGGCTTGGGCCAGCCAAGCCTGCTCGAGGTGGTAGATCCAGTCGTCCAGGTCCTGGCCGTCGAGCTCGTAGCATCCGCCCATGTCACTGCCCTCCGTACTTGTTGATGATGGCCCCGTCCTTCACGCCCTGGTCGGTGGCGGCACGGACGCTCCCGTCATCGTTGAGGATGACATAGAAGCTGTCGCAGATCTTGCTGCGCACGACGAGGTTCTGCCCCTTGGCCTCGGTGGCGTACACGTTGACACGCCACCGGTTCTCGAACGTGTTGATCGCCTTGGTGTGGCTCCAGCCCGGGGGAAGCCCCAACTGGTTCATCACCCCGGCCACCACCTTCTTGACCAGCTCCCGGTCGACCGGCTTGGGGGCCTCCGCAACCTCGACCGGCTCCCTTTCCTTCAGCTTCATCGCCTCCTCCTTTCTTGGTGACACACACGTATGTCGTCAACGACGGTCACCGTCCGCAGGAATTCTAGGGTATCGGGAAATCCACCGTCTCCACCAGCCCCATGTCTGCGTCACGGTAGAACCTGGCCTTCTGCAGCTCCTTCTCGAAGTCCCTGCCGTTGGCCTCGCACCAGTGCATGATGTCTGCGATCAGGTCGGCTGGGCTGTTCTCGTAGTCCGGCGAGGACGAAAGCGCCCTCCTGGCGCCCTCGATCCCGAACTGGACGGTCTTCTCGTGCTCCTCAGTCATCGTAGCTTCCCTCATCGACACGCCACTCCCTCATCATGTCATCCCACGAGCCGAACACCTCGGTCTTGGAGAACTCCGTGCCACCGGCCTTGGTCACGCCGACGATCCAGATTCCGCCGTGGCACCCGAGGTAGATGCCACGCCCCCTCTTGCCCCTCCTCTTCAGCGTCACGCCGATGGTAGGGTCGTCGCCGAAGTCGTCTGGGGACGACGGTATACGGCCCGGTCGGAGCCTGCCGACACGGAGAGACACTATGTTGGCCCCTGCGGGCCCCATGCGCACCCTCATGTCTTCCCCTCCCTCGATGTCCGCAGCTCCTCCTCCTGCTCCGAGAAGCGGACGAAGCTGCAAGGTATCACGAACCTGCCGTCCCACTCCTGGCCGTCGTAGATCTGCGAGTAGGCCTCGCTTGCATCTGCAAAGCCGGGGTGGGTCGGCTGGACCTGGACGAGGAAGTACTCACGCCTGTCCTGAACACGGCTCTCCACCCTGGTCCAGAGGGTGTCGCCCATCTTGAAGCGGACCGGGCCCTGGAAGTCGGCCCGGAACTCCAGCAGGTGCTCACGCTTGCTCACTCAACACCTCCCCGTTCTCGCCTCTCCTGTCCTCGACGCCGAACAGGGCGTCGAGGTCGCTGTTGGGCCTGCTGCTCCGCCGGAGGACATAGTCTGCGTAGGCCGCCGCAGCCCTGCGCCACTGCTCCCCCGTCAGCTTCCCGTCACCGTAGCGGGCCGACACGAAGTCGTCGATGGTCATGTCCGACTCCCCGAGGAACCTCTCGAAGGTGTCGGGGTAGACCCCGATGACTGCGCACGGGTAGACCAGGCCGTTGCTGTGGACCGCCTCGGCCCTGTCAACGCCCAGCCTCCCCTCGCCGACCCTTACCTCGACTATCCCGAACTCACGGCCCAGCTCCTCCCTCTTAACACCAAGCCTCTCGGCGATCCGGCCCACGTCGGCGAGGTCGATAACTCCGACCCCGCCGGACGACTTGACGACGCCAGCCTGCTTATGCCTCATCCGCCACCTCCTCTGTCTCGGAGATGCAGGACTCGGACACGTGCTCAGCCGTGCCGTCGTTGTAGACATCGACCTGTGCATCATCGAGCAGGCCAGACTGGGAGTGGTCGCTGCCGAAGAAGCCGGTCTCCTGCTGCATGATCGACCCGTCCGTGTCGAGGAGCTCGTAGCCGTACACCTCGTCGTTGAGCCACTCGTTGTAGGTCTCCAGCTCCTCCTCCATGAGGCTGAAGCAGAGGTTGCGTGTCTCCCTGTCGTCGCTGGAGAAGCGTATCTCCTCGACGAGCTCGGGGTCCACGTACATCAGGCCGAGCTGGCCCGTAGTGCAGCCCGGCTCGTCGTTGAGGGGCGTGTCTGACAGCAGCATGTAGCCTGTCGCCGTGTTCAGCAGCATGAATACCGGCATGACCACGGAGCCCTCGAGGCCCTCGACGTAGTCCTCGACCTCGGCGGGGGTCTTGAAAGAGTGGCTGTCCCCGAGCTGGTGTCGCTCGTGCAGGAACAGCATCCGGGTCTGCACATCCTCGGAGAGCCTGGGGTTGGCCGTGCTGCTATCACGGTATATGTTCAACGTCTTTCCGCCAGCAGTCTTGATAACCTTGACCGGTTGCATGACCTATACTCCTAATGCCACACGGCGCCACAACGGCACCCTCATACTGTTAATCGTCACGGCGGGCTACTTTTTTTGGCAATTCTGGTCTACCCTTCACTTTCCTTACGGAAGGGGGTGAATCGATGAGAGTTCTGGTGGCCTGCGAGAGCAGCGGCACGGTCAGGCGTGCCTTCAGGGCCAGGGGGCATGACGCATGGAGCGCAGACCTCCTCGAGGCTGACGACGGCGACCCACACCACATCGTTGGCGACGCAAGGGCGCTCCTAAACCAGGGCTGGGACATCCTCATAGCGCACCCGCCCTGCACCTACCTCACCAACGCAGGGGTCAGGTGGCTCTACAAGGCGGACGGCTCGAGGAACGAGGGCAGGTGGGACCAGATGAGGGACGGCGCCGGGCTGTTCCTTGCCTTCTGGAACTCCGGCATCCCCAGGGTCTGCGTCGAGAACCCGGTGATGCACAAGCACGCCAGGGAGATGATCGGGCCGATGACGCAGAGCATCCAGCCCTACGAGTTCGGCCACCTGGAGACCAAGAGGACCTGCCTCTGGCTGCGTGGGCTGGAGCCCCTGAGGCCCACCAACGACGTCAAGGAGGCGACGATGGCCCTGCCTTACAAGGAGAGGGGCAAGATGCACTGGATGTCGCCGGGCAAGGACAGGTGGAAGGCCAGGAGCAAGACGTACGACGGAATTGCAAATGCAATGGCTGAGCAGTGGGGCTGACATTGACGACAGAATCAGAAAAATGGCCCGCCGAGGTCTGCTGCACGCTCGTGGCGGGTTTCGGCAAGAGGCAGGGGATGGAGAACCAGCACGTAAACAGCGGCTGCCCGGCCTTCGTGCAGGGTGAGGAGGGCATCAGGCGGCTCACCGTAAACGAGATGGAGCACCTGATGGGCTTCCCGCCGGGCTACACCGCAGTCGGCGCCAGGCCGCCGGAGGGCGCAAGGATCAAGGCCATCGGCAACTCAATGGCCACGACGGTGATGACCTGGATCGGCGCCAGGATCGATGAGCTCGAGTCCGTTGAAGAGGGAGGCTGATATGTGGTCGCTGGAGACTGTGAACGAGATCAACCAGGCTGCGGCCAGGAACCTGGAGCAGGGCGTCCAGCAGAGGGAGACCCTGAGGTCTTTCCTGGTTCGGGACGGCGTCCCCAGGTGGTACACCGAGACGAACGGCGTCGTCTCAGAAGAGCGGATGATGGGAGTCGAACCCACCTAAATTAGCTTGGAAGGCTAACGCACAGCCGATATGCCACATCCGCATGAGCATATCATAGTCTGCTGCCAAAAAAAACACGGGGCCGACCCATCGCTGGACCGGCCCCGTGCTGCCCGGAAAGGTTCCCTTCGGAAGCCCTCCGCCAATTCCCAACAAGGGAACCGACGCCGGATTCTCGCCTGGGTCACCTCCCGCTGTCAACCCAGGAACACCTGGCTGAACAGAGTCGTCCACACCCACTCGGTGCATCCCAGGAACTCGCAGGCGTCGAAGAACATCTTTTCCATCTCGTCTCTCCTCCTCGTGGGCCTCGAGGCGCCCACACCTGTCATTCGGAATACCAGGCGCTGCGTCAGTGAGCCTTTTTGCGGGCAGAAGATTATTTCTCGTCAACGAGGTAATGTTATAACGCCTGGGAAACCTTCGGAGCCTGGGATGACTTTAAGCAGCATCAGGGGTTGGAGAGCAAAAATCCGACAAAAAAGCCTCTCTCGTCAACGAGAGAGGCTTAGCTTGGGTTGAGATTGGAACTGGCGCCAGGGAAGGCGCAAAGTTCTATGCACGATTGTCGAAGTTATAATGATCTCTCGTCAACGAGAGAGGCCTGATGTGGATCTTGTCTTCGGAGCTCCAGACCTCGATCCCCTGGTCCCTCCCGCACCTGCAATCCGGCAGAGGCCTGACGGCGAAGCAGGTCGCCGCCAGGGCCAGGAGGAACATCGCAGTTGCAAATGCAAACATCACTTGGGCCCCTCGAAGAGGTAGCGTGGGTACAGCTCGACGAGGCTGGGCTCGAAAATCACGAGGAGCGTGTCGTCCTCGTGTTGGTAGGTGGCCTTCAACTGGCCGTTGGAGCTCTGCTCCAGCTCCTTTGCCACGAGGTCGCCGTCGTCCTCCAGAGCAGCACGGTAGGCCTCCACGAGGTATCGGATTGCGTTCTTGGTCTGAATCTTCATGGCTTGTCCCCATCACTAGGTTTAGGAAAAAACCCGGCCACCGTGAGTTGGACGGTGGCCGGGCGGCGGGGGCGAAAGGAGGTTAACCCCCGCCTTAGACCTTCTTCTTGCTCCGCTCGACCTTGCAGTAGATCTTCTGCGGGGCGTCTTGGAAGTACTTGAACAGCGCCGGGCAGAGCCAGCCGGTCTTGCCCGACTGAGCCTCGTACCAGTTGCCACCGGCGTCTGGGTAGAGCTTGTTCAGCTCCACCTGGTGCCCGGGGAAGGGCGTCGCCGAGAAGATCAGGTCGAAGCCCTTGGCGGCCTCATCGACGGGGATGCCTGCGGTCTCCAAGGCCTCCTCGAGTATCTCGGGGATGCCCTGCACGAAGGGCTCGGCAACCAGGCCCACACGGTCGTCGTCGAACACCCACCAGCCGTTGCGGTTGTACGGGTGCAGGACGAGCATGGCGTTCTGGGGTGCGTTGAGGCGGAGGTCCTTGCCGCCGGTGAACTTGCTGATGATCGCTTCCAATAGAGACATATTCAAACCCTCCCTTTTGCGTGGTCTATTGTCCCCAGCCATGGCCCACGCTGTCCGTGGCTGAGGTTTATCATCTAGTCGTCTTGGCGGGCCCGCTTCCGTAGGAATTCTTTGGAACCCACCCAGGTTTTCCATTTTGCCGGTAGCTGCGTGCCAGCTCCCTGCCAGCCTCCTCGCTGACGAACCTGGTCACCAGCACCGCATAGGTCGCAGCGAACACCCTGTCGTGGTTGTGGCCAGGCGCCAGGGTGTGCGTCAGCTCGTGCAGCACGCTGAAGTTGCAGGCGGTCGGCCTCCCGGTCTTCGGGTGACCCGGGAAGTAGAGCGTCCCGCCCTCGGCATAGGAGCGGTCGCTGAACCTCCCGACCGCAACCCTCGGCTTGATGGCCTTGGGGAACTGCCTCCTGAACCACGGGTCGTCGAAGACGGAGTCGAGGAAGCCCCCGATCTGGCCGTCGTGCAGCCAGCGGATGTCCCCATGCTCGAACAGAACCTTCTCCGCCCTGTAGAGCGTCGGCGTCTGGCTCCCGTCCCTGTCCTCCTGGCCCAGCGCCAAGAGAAGCCACCATGCGTTCATCGACGTCCTCCCTTGGAAACTACCCCCGGCAGGGATCGAACCTGCGACCCTCGCTTTAGGAAAGCGATGCTCTATCCGCTGAGCTACGGGGGCCTGGCTTGGCCTCAGTTCGACGACCCCCTCAGCTTCAGGCTGGAGAAGCTGTCGGGGCCTTCTGCGTCCTCACGGACGCCAAGGTACACCGGCTGGTACAGGGTGGCCTGTTCTCCCTCGGTGGCCGAAGGGTTGGCGTACAGGTAGCGCACCTCGACGAGCTGGCCCACCTCGGGGATGCTCTGGTTGGCCGGGATCGTCACGTTCCCGCACCCGCTCACCGCCCTCATTCCCAAGTGGGTGGTGCAAAGCCCGATCTCCACGCTGCGCTGGTTGTTGACCCGCAGCACCTGACAGGTCGCCGACTGCACGAACTTGTGCTTCAGGTAGCTGCCACCGCTGTTGGGCCTCCCGACCGTGTAGGGTGCGTCCAGCCTCTTGAACACCACGCCCTCACGGTTCTCGTGCATCAGGGTAATAAGGGCGAGTCGCTTGGCCGTGTACCCGGTGAAGGTGCGGACAAGGCGGACGGAGTTGTAACCGGGGTCGCTCGGGCCACGGCGGTTGCGTGGACCGGCCAGTCCATTGAGTATTCCCCAAGCTGTTCGGCAGCCTCGACCGTCCGTCTCGAACACCCGCTCCAGGGCCTCGGTGCGCTGCTGGAAGGTCAGGTTCTCGTCAACCACGTCGAAGATGTGGAACACCTGGCCATCGGCCCCGCCCGTGATCTCGCCGTCGTAGGTCACCCCGGTCGGGAACACGTCAAGCCCATGGACGATGTTGGCGGGAACGGTGACCTCGACCCCACGGCGGTTGAAGCCACGGATCGTGCCGTCATCGGCGATCTCGACGAGGAGTCGCTGGCCGTCGATCTTCGGCTGCAAGGCCCACTCGGGAGCCTCGAGCAGATCACCCACGGAGTCGGGGTTGACGGCGTTCAGCAGAACGCAACGGGCACGGGGCGGGGGTGACGGGACGAAGGGCGCAGGGACATAGGGCGCACTGGTCGGTGCGCTTGCCTGGGCCCCTTCCTCGGGGGTCGTGACGCTCTCGATCAGCTCGTAGCCCTTGGCGCTCTTCTCCCTGACAAGGGAGTTGAACTTCTTGGTGGCGTCGGCGATGGTGGAGAAGTAGCCCTTGTGGGTCACGGTCAGCGGGCCGTAGCGACGCCCGTAGTGGGCGACCACGGCGAAGTTCTGGCTATTCAGGCGCATGATGCCCAGGATGTACACCTTGTCGCTGGTTCCCTGCTGGCAGTGCAGCGTTACGCTGTGAACACAGGTGTTCGGGAAGCAGGACGGGTGGCGGACTGTTGCTGACATCTCTTCTCTCCTCTCAAGGTTATAGGTCACACTTGTCAGTCGTCAGGGCCTGGCGCCATCCGTAGGAAAAAACCCCGCCCCCTGAAAGTCGAGGGCGGGGTTTTCGGGGGATGGCCGGTGGCCCCGGGGGTCGCCCGGGGCCGGGGCGGGGTAGGGCTTAGCCCTTGGTCCCCGCCTGCTTGACGAACTCGAGGCGCTCGCCGGGGCGGAGGACGTAGTCGTCGCCCACCTGAGAGCCACCGATCTGGGCCGAGGCGTCCGAGGGGACGTTGTAGGCCTGGGCGAGGGCCGAGCGGGCGGCCCCCACGGTGTAACCGGCCAGCGGGTGGTCACCGCCAGCGGCCCCGTGCATCACGCTCACCAGAGCGTTGGACAGGGAGTTGAGGACGCCAGCCACGTCGGCGTCGGCGTTTGCGAAGCCCTGAACCTGAGTCTCGTTGCTCATGACAAATCCTCCTGAAAGAAAAACCAACCTTCTCGAACCCCCAGGGCAACCACCTCGATCACCCCACAATAATCAATCGTCTTGGCCCGGGCAAATTTTTAGGAATTCTGGAAAATCCCAAAAAAACTTTCCCGGGCCCCAAGGATCACTTCTTCTCCACGAAGCGGTCACGGCTGACCGTGCAGAGAAGGCGGACATCGGAGAGGGTCTCCCCGTATGCCTCGGGCTTCTTCAGCACCCGGCCCTCGTATATCTCGGGCTTGGTGATGCAATAGAAAGCTGACAGCATGTTGGCAGCGATCAGGTTGTTCACGATGACCACCTGGGGCACCTCCGCTGCGATGCGGGTGCAGGAGCCGGGGTTGGCCAACTCGCTCGGGTGGAGATCGGTCGGGTTGACGATCTCTGGGTGGTAGCGGGAGGCGAGGGGCGGGGTGATGTCCGTCCCGCCACGGCGGATGTGAATCATCACATTGCCGTCCTCGGTGTCGTTCCCGCCGTTGATGATCGTCACGTTCTCGAGCTCGCAGGCCCGGTCGCTGACGATCTTCCTCGTCTTGTGGTTGTCCACGCAGAGGAGGACGATGTCCCCCTCACGCACGAACCGCACCACGTTGGCCTCGTCGATGTAGGTCGGGTGATCCCAGAAGGTGATCCGCCCGAACTCGGCCTCGAGGGTCGCCTTGGTCTGCGACGCCTTGTTGCCGTACTCGCTGAAGCCCTGGCGGGCACGGTTCTTCTCCTCGAAGGAGTCCCCGTCGACCAGGTGGACCTGGGGGTCTGGAAAAAGCTCAGTCGAGTAGTTCACGTACCGACACAGGGTCGGCAGGAGGCAGAGCCCGATCCCGCCCGTGCCGATGACCTTGATCTTGTTGCTGTCAGACATTCTCGATCCTCCTTTTGGTGACAAACCACACAACAGTCAGTCGTCACGGCGCCAGGCAATCCGCAGGAAAAATTTACGGGGCCGGTGGGCTCTCTCCGCCTCCCACCGGCCCCGGTGCCGTCACCCGCTGAACAGGCGACGCCACTTGTCCTTCCAGCCCTTGAGGAACCCGCCACCCTTGGGCAGGGGCGTGGCCTTGATGTCGCTGTCGTGCCACTCGCTGCTGCTCACCGTGTCGGTGGCGAACAGGCTGCGCTGCTGCACGCTGCGGTGGGGAGAGCGGGGCTCGTAGCCGGTGTCACGCACGCCGAAGCTGGCGTAAACCACCTTGGTTACCTTCTGGAACCACTCGTTGACGAGGGGCTGGAGGTTCTGGTCGGCCCAGGCCTTGTCCTCGGGGTTGAGGTCGAGGACGAACCGGCTCTCACGCCGACGCCAGTAGCTTCCGGCCACGCTGCCCTGCTGCTCGACCACGGACTCGCCGTCGATGGCAACGCCCTCGATGACGTCCGTGACATCGAACTGCTTGCGGTTACCGCAGACGGCGACGCTGGCCACCATCGAGAACTCGTCGCTGTTCACGTGGCCGATGGTCACGTGGATGCCGTCGAAGCTCTCCTCGTCGTGCGTGTCCGTCCCGCTGTGGAAGGCGGAGAAGTCGCAGTGCGAGTGGATCGTGCCCACCGGGACGAACTGCGGACCGTCCTGGTCCACCGTGTCCGACTCGGGTAGCCCGTCGTCACGCTCGTAGTTGACGGAGGAGTAGCTCACCCGCTGCTGCGGGCAGTGCAGCCGGTACTCCTGCAACTTCTTGCTGAAGTACAGGGTCACATAGCTTTCGCTACGGTGCTCGTCGAAGACCTTCTTGAAGAAGGCCTTGGCCTGGGCGATGATCCGCCCGGGCAGCTTGGGCAGGTCGAAGCTGATCTGCTTCTCCTGCGGCTGAAGGTGGGGGATGCTGTCCACCTTGACGAGGGCGGAGCCGAAGGCCCGCTCGGCCCTCATGAACAGCCCGTCCTTGGTGACGAGGTAGTATGTCCCCTTTTCGGGGGGCTTGAACCCAGGGCTTGACAGGTAAACCGGAAACATGAGCCACTCCTTTCGTTTGAAGACACCAACAACCTACAGTCGGAAAGGGGGCCCGGAATCCGCAAGAATTCCGGGCCCTTGGGGAAAAATCAGACGATGCCACCCACGATCAGGTCGAGCCCGATGTCGGCCAGGTCCAGCCCACGGCCACGATGACGGGGCGCTGGGGCCACCGGGGCCGGTGCTGGGGCCACCGGGGCCACCGTGGCAGGGACAATCGCCACCGGAGCCGGTGCTGGGGCCACCGGAGCAGGGACAATCGCCACCGGAGCCGGTGCAGGGACTGGGGCCACCGACCGCACCGAGGCCACCACGTCTCTCCAGCTCACCCCCGGCGTCCGCTGGGCGCCAGGCCGGTTGGCCCGTTGCGTCTGCGTCGCCTCGTCCAGCACCGCCACCGGATCGACGGGGGCAGGGGCAGGGGCCGGCGCCTCGGCGACAACCGCCCGTGGGCGACGGGTGCGTGGCGCACGGGGAGCCTGAGGCGTCTCGGCCAGAATCGTCCCAAGGGTCGGGGCCGGTGGCGTCGGGACTGCACGCCCCTCAACCTGGGCTATCCGGGCCTTCAGGTACTCGTTGGCCTTGTGGAGCTCAAGCTGGATGCGCAGCCTCTCGGCCTCCCACAGACGCTTCTCCTCGGCGAAGCTGTTCTTGTTGCTCTCGAGGTTTCGCTCCCGTCGCTGGAGGCTAGTGTTGGTCCGCTGAACCTCGGTAGCGAAGTTCGCACGGTCAACCTGAAGCGCCGTGGTCATCTCACGGTTCAGGATGTCGAAGCCACGGGCCAGTGCGCCCCGCACCTCGTTGTTGATCGCCTCACGGTGGATGCTCTCCACGTTGTCGCTCACGACAGAGACGTTTCGCAGCTCTGCGGAGGCCCTCTCCGCAAGGCTGGAGATGTTCTGGGTGATCGTCTGGCGCATCCGGGCCTTGAAGGCGGTCTTGCCCTGACGGGTGTTCATCTCGCCCTGTATCAGCGAACCGACACGCTGTGCGCTGCCGTAGCGTGCCTCCTCGCTGACCGCCCAGAGCGGGTTCGCACGGGACTTAGCCTCCCACTCGGCCAGCTTAGCGTGCAGGGTCGTGGTGTTCACGCTGCCGACATCGAGGCTGAAGTTGTCCCGCAGGAACCCCACCATCCCGTTGGCCAGGTCGGTGTTGAACTCCGACTGCCAGAACGAGCCGATGACCTGCTCGACCCGGTCAACGATGTTGGCCGTGCTGCCCAGCTCCATGCTCCCCACGCAGACACGGAAGCTGCCACCGTAGCCGACATTGGGCAGTGGCAGTGGGTTCACGGAGTCCTCGAGGCTGGTCACGCTCCGCTTGGAGCATGAGGCCATGAGGTGCTGGAGCGTCATCGACCGGCTGCCCGGGGCACGGCTGAACACGCAGTTGAACTGCGTGTAGGGCAGCGACAGGTAGTAGTTGCGACCGAGGAACCGGATGGTCCGGCAGGTCGGCTTCAGCTCGACGAGGCAGTTCATCGTGCTGCCCTCACGGTTGAAGAACTTGGTCCCCTCGGGAACCACCGTGAGCTGGCCGGTTGCGTCGTCCACCCAAGCCTGCGACAGGTCGCTCAGCTCGTTGCCGAGCTGGTCAACGAACTGGCGGGTCACGCTGCCCGTGGCCTCCGCCACCGATTGGCTGATGTTCTGCTGCGCCCGGTTGAGGACGCCACCCAGGGACTGCCGGAGCAGCCCCACGCTGTTGTTCCAGCCAGCAGCCTGCTGCTGAAGCTGCTGGAAGGCACTGCTCACCACTTCGCTTCTTTCCATCGCCCTTACCTCCCTCGATGACGTTGCCACAACAGTCAGTCGTCACCGTCAGCGGGAATTTTTAGGAAATCTGGCTGACCACCTAGATTTTCCAAAAAAAAAGCCTCTCGTCAACGAGAGGCTTTGCTCCGCAAGTGCGAAGAGGGTTTCACGAATTGACGGACGCCCTCACCTGGTCAAGCCCGACGAAGGGCTCCCAGGAGGACGCCATGCGCCGGATCGTCTCCAGCGGGACGCCGTGGGAGTTGCGCCTGAAGCACTCCTCGGGGTCCAGAGCCCAAGGTGCGAAGAGCTGGGGGTGGGTGTCCGGCCCGATGACAGTGACCTCCACACCGGCCCTGTCGGCCTTCAGGACATACGGCCTGAACTCCCAGAGCCGTATGTTCGTGTTGTCGATGACGAGGTTGGCGTCGTTGTGGCGCATCAGCAGGAGCGAAGTGTCCGTCCGGGTCTGGTTCCAGCCATGGGCCTCGGCCAGCTTCGTCGGGTCGAAGCGGTACTCTCCCTCGTCCACGATGAAGAAGTCATCGGTGGACAGGGCCTCGCCCGACGACCAGGTCGGCCCGGGAGGGACAATCCTCCACGGGTCGGCCTTCACCAGCGATTCGGCCAGCGTGGACTTCCCGCTGCCGGGAAGCCCACGGAGGATGACCATTCTCATCGGCTACTCCTCAAAGCTGAAGGTCACGGTCCCGCCCTGCACGGTGTAGGGAATCTCCCCCGCCAGCAGCGAGTGCCACGCCTCGGCCCCAGGGCCCCGTAGGCCCTCGCAGAAGATCTGGGCGCACTCCTCGACCAGCCTCTCCCGGTTCTCCCGGGAGCGGTAGGCAAGGCTCGCCTCGACGAGCCACGCCGGGATGAAGAAGCTGGGGCTGCTCTCAAGCCTGATTCTCATTGGAAGCCTCCTTGTTCTCGGAAAAGCGGAAGACCTTGAAGGGGATAGCCACCCGCTGACCGGCGAGGTCGCCGTCGTGCAGGGTGACGAGGGCGAACTCGACCGGCTCGCCCTTCTCGTTGTCGGCCACCTGGCAGGAGTGGAACGTTGCCTTCACGATGTCCCCCTTCTTGTAGCCAGAGCCGTCCTCACGGATTTTGATTGTGTGAACCTTTTCCATGACCTTCCTCCCTTAGTTGGAACGACGGCGACGGCGACGGCGAGGCACGGGCAACTCACCCTGCCAGCCCTCACCCAGAACCTGCTGCGCAGCGGACTGGATTCCCTCGAGCGTGACCTTCGCCTCAAACACGAGACCGCCGTTGCGTCGCCGGATCTGCACGTCCGGGCTGAAGGCCTGCGCTGCCTGGATCAGCCTTCGCTTCACCAGACCCACGCCAGTCGCCATGTCGAAGTCGGCGCTATCCAGCCCCAGCACCCACTGGTTCTGGTGAACCCAAGTGCTTTGAACATCCCGGTCGTCTGGTTGGGTTCCAGTCCTGGCCTCTACCGCCGAGCTCCAAGCCAGAAGCCGTGTCTGGGCCACCCTGCACACCTGCTCGATGCACTTCTTGATCTCACGGCCAGCCACCTTGGTGGCCGCCGCCTTCCGTGCCGCCTCGCTCTTGGCAGCGGCGAACTGCTCCGCATTCATCGCCATGTCGAACCTCCTCTCGTTGATGTCCACAACAGTTAGTCGTCAATCCGACGCCAGGTTTTTAGGAATTCTTCACAGCTTCAGGAAAACTTCCCCGTCCGCTGCTCGGTATATTCGATGCTCACCAAGTGATATCACCTGGGAGAGCGGCACGGTGGTCACGGTGCCGGGCTTCAGCTTGCCACGGGCCTCCATGAGGCGCACCTTGGCCTTCGGCCCCGAGACGGAGACCAGCCATCCGGCGGTCTTCTCGCCCCGGGGGAGGCCGAAGTAGACTAGGTCGCCAGCCTTCACGGCGCACCTGGCACTTTCTTGATGGCAGCCAGCTTGTCGCTGACCGCCTGAAGGCCGTAGCGGGCGACCAGCGACCGGAGCGCACCCTCAAGGGCGAACTGGTCGTCGATCGACAGGCCCACGGGGGCCGGGGTGGCCTCCGCACCATCGGCTGGCTTGATCAGGCTGTACGGCACAGTCCAGATCACCCCCGCCACCGACCGGCTCCCCCGGTCCTCAAGGGTTCGGATGCGGGCCTTGCTGGGGTTTAGCTTGATGATCTCCCCCAGCGTCTTCTCGCCGTTGGGGCGGCCGAAGTAAACCTTCTGGCCGACCTTGAAGTTGCGGCCAACGGGATGAGTGAGCATTTTCAAGTCCTCCTCTTTGGGTTCCAGATCAGCGACACAACAGTAAGTCGGCGGGACGAGGGGAAATCCGCAAGAAATTTTTCCCCTCGTCAACGAGGCGTCACCCGCCCCGGCTTCCAGAGTAGGGGGAGGACTCCTCGTGGGTCACCTCCCCGCCCTTGCCCTTGATGACGCCCTTGAACGCCATCCCGCCCTCCCAGAACCGAGCGGTGAAGCGGAGGCTGGGGTTCATCACGATCATCTCGTGGATCACCGGCGTCGGTGGCCCCCAAGGCGTCATGAAGGCGATGGTCGCCGTCTTGGTGCGCCCCTTGGGGCTCACCTCGTTGCGGATGACGCACCCCTCGTGGGCGTCCCATTTGCAGCCCCAGTTCGCCACGCACCACCCGTACCAGCTCGTGTGGCCGTAGCGGTCAACATTGGCCTTGTAGGCCAAGGCCAGGTCTTCCTGGCGCTGGACATAGCCCTTCCGCTCATCGGGCGTCAGCTTTTGCAGGTGACGCCAGAGGCAGTTGTTCAGCTCCTTGCGACGCCACTCGTCGTACTCGCCGACGAGGTAATCAGAGACATAGTCCTCCGGGGCCTCCACGGTGAAATCGAACTTGAACCCCTCGCCGAATAGGGTCTTGTAGGAGTTCTCGTCCGAGCCGGACGATGCGTCCCGGATGGGCTGGGGCACCGGGGTGATTTTGTTAAAGCTGATGGGGTTCTCCCCCACGGCGATGTCCGCCAGGAATTGGTCAACCGCCCCCACGGGGCCGGTCACGGTCAACTCGTTCTCGCACCAGTTTGGCATCGGTCTCTCTCCAGAGGGGTTTTCGTTCGCCACAGACATAAGTCGTCAACGAGAGGACGATTCCGCAGAAAAAAAAGAAAGGGCCCACGGAGGTGCGTCCGTGGGCCCCAATTAGGAGGGCAAGCCCTCACATCTCCCCCGAAGGGGCCCCCCTCGCACCGGGGGGTGAACGCTAGACCCCCAGAATCTCGGCAGCAGCCTCGATCTTCCGGCGGGCCTGATCCTGCACGCTGTCGTTCTTGGCGAACTTCAGGTGCGACGGGTAGACGATGGGCTGGATCACCCGGAACACCGCCTTGACCTGATCGACCGACCGGCAGTAGGTCTTGATCCGGCTGTAGAAACCGGCCTTGACCACCACGTTCGGGCTCCGGTCGAGGACGAGGGCCTTCTCGGCCACCGTCAGGGCCTCGGGGGCGTCACCCTCGCCAGTCCAGCGGATGAGCGCAGCCAGCTTGCGACCGGCCACCTTCTCCGCCTCGCTGCTCTCGAAAAACTCACGGCCCTCGCCGTATGTCCCCTCCAGCAGGGAGGTGAGGCTGCGGAACCCGACCACGGGGGCGAAGTCCAACTCGTTGTCCACCAACGCCTCGGCGTCGGAGGGGTGGAGCCCGCAGTCGGAGATCACACCGACGAGGTGGTCACGGTTGGCCACGCCCTCGGGAACCTCGGGGAAGCGCAGCTTGAACTTGTCGGTCATGAGCCACGAGAACTCGTGATCGACCTGGCCGTCGTCCTTAACGAGGACGACGATGGGGTTGCTGGGCTTGTTCCCGGCCTCGAAGATGCGCTCGGCCATCACGCCGATTGCGTACTCGTTGACCTCGCTCTTCGCAGCCTCCACCCGCTTCTCGATGGGGTCGAGGATGGCACGGGCCTTCACCCAGCGGGTTGCCTCCGCACGGGCGTCGTCGGTCAGGGGCAGCTCCCACTTGGAGGGCTTCCCTGCGGATCGCACGGTCGGGGCTGCGGCCAGGTTGCCCAGCTCGCCGAGGATGTTGGCCATGTCGGCGTTGGGGCTGCTGGGACGGGGGGTTGCACGGCGGGTTGCCATGGCTTCTTCTCCATGTCCGGGTGTCTTGCGAGGCGGGTTCCGCTCCTTGCGTCCCGTCCTCGTTCCGCTCACCCGACAACACTAATTCGTCCGAGCCGTGCAGAATTTTTAGGAATTCCAAAAAAAAATCCCCGGCGCCAGGACCGGGGAGTTGCAAGTGCAAGACTGGGTTGGCCTTACGGCTTGGAGCCGAGCAGCGTTTCGGTCAGCACCTCGTCTGCGAAGGGCCTCAGCCTCTCGATGAGGTCGTCTATCTCGGCATAGTCGATGCCGAAGCGCTCCTCCCTCTCCGTGTCCTCGCAGAGCCAGGTGAACTCGGACTCATCATCCTCCGCCCACTCGATGATGCCAGACTGGCACTCCGCCCTGTCGTCGAGGAAGAAGTGCAGCTTCAGCTCCGTCCCGTTGATGAACGGCAGCGTGAAGAAGATGTCCGGGCTGGCGCACAGGGGCTCCTGCACCACACGGTACTTCCCAAGCTCAAACTCTATGTCTTCCACGGCGACCTCCATACGAAAAGACCGGGCGCCTGGATGGCGACCCCATGACCCCTAAGTCGTCAGCGGGAGGCCGAATCCGCAGGAAACCCGGGGAAGCCTGGCGCCCCATGCGGTACACGGGGCCTAAAGCGCAAAGGGCCGGAGGGGGATCGCTCCCCCACCGGCCCCCAAGCCCGCAAAATCAGCCCGGCCTACCAGCGAGACAACGACTTCTCATACAACTCAAGCCAACCGAAGTACCTGGTCTTGAGTTCCTTCAGCGCATCCAGGGCCTCAGCGCCGTCCGCCTCGCCACGCAAGGCCAGCTCAATCAGCTCGAAGACCTTCTCATCGTCCATGTTGACCTCCTGTAACGGGGCCGGTGGGGGAGCGATCCCCCTCCGGCCCCCCAAAACCGCTAAAACAGCCCGGTCCGAACGAATTATTTGTCCGTGTTTTTAGGATGGCAGATCGGCGGCATCAGGTCACGCCCGACCTCCTCGTGGATCTGCCAGAAATCCAGCGGATCCAGGAAAGCATGCCAGGCATCGTGCCCTGCGCCGTAGAGCGGCATGTCCTCCCGCTCCTTCAGCGCCTCCAGCACCACCTGGGTGGCGCTGTCGTTTCCGCCTTCCCCCATCATGTCCTCGATGTGGCTTTCAAGGTCCCGCCGACTGTTAATGTTGATACGCATGGCCGTCTCCCCCTGTAACGGGGCCGGTGGGGGATCGCTCCCCCACCGGCCACCCAAGCCCGTGGCTGCCGGGCCACGGGCTTAGACACCCAGAATTGCGTCGAGGTCTGGGTTGTGCCTCTCGGCTGGTGGAGGGGTTCCCGATGCCGGTGTCGCCTTCAGAGACTCGAGTAGCCTCATCAACTGCCCGACCTCACCCCTCGCCTTGGTGAGCAGCTCGTCCAGCCGGTCGAGCTGCTCCCTGCTGAAACCCACGGGGCACCTCCTTTCTGAGTCCCCCACAACACTAAGTCGTCAACGACGGAGCGATTCCGCAGGAATTCCGAGGTCACCACCAGCTCGTGTAGTAGACAACCCTGCCCTCGGCCAGCTCCGCCCGGGCGTCCCGGATGAAGATCAGGTCGTCGTCCCTGTCGTCCGGCGTGGACTCCCCGAAGAAGAACCCGCTCGTTCTCGGCAGGTCGCCGTCACGCACGGCCTCCTCGAGGGCGTCTAGGTCCTCAAGCTCCAGCCGGACGTTCACGCAGTTGAACTCCTCCTGGCCACCCTTGGCCAGATAGAGCTCCTGCATCCACCCCTGTAGGTCGGGATGCTTGCGCCAGTAGGCGATCTGCCGTGCGCTGCCGTCCGGCACCTTGAAGTCAACGCTGCCCTCGACCAGCCTCGGGTCGACGGAGTATGCGTACTGGTCCAAGCCCATGACAACCTCCTAGTCGTAAAAGCCAAACGCAACGCACTTGTGCTGGGCGACACGGTAGGCCTCCTCGGCCTCACGGCACTCCCGGCGGTTCCGCTCCACCTCCTCGGCTGTCCAGTCAGTGCGCAGCTCGAGATCGTCCGCCAGCTTCTCGAGGTGAGTGCGCTGAGCCCCGATCCCCTCGCCGTTGTGGCCCAGGTGGCCGATGTAGACGGGAACCTCGTGGTAGTAGCTGTGATCGCCGAAGTTGACGCAGCTCTTCACCGTGTACGACACGGAGTACCGGGAGACGCTCGGGAAGAACCACACCCGCCTGTCGTGCGGGCCGTCAGTCCACATGGCCACATCGGATGCCACCTTGGCGAGGAGACCCCCGTCCTTCTTGACAACCTGCTTGCCAAGGTAGTTGGCGAAGACGGGCTTCAGCGTCCTCTGGAGCCACAAGGCCTCCGAGTTGGCCAGGTTGACGGCCTCAACCTTGGCATCGAGACCGCTTGAGATCAGAGCTGCACTCATCGGAAAACCTCCCTTAGTTGGGGTTAAGTCGTCAACGACACGGGTCATCCCGCAGGAATTCCGAACGGGACGGGCTCCTGCCCGAAGATTTCTTTGTAGGCAGCCCGGGCCTCCGCCCAGTCGGTCTCCCAGTTCCCGTCCGAACCCACCTCGATGGCGCCAGGCGCAACGGAGTGGGCCACCAGCAGGATCAGGCAGACGGCAAGGTCGTAGGGCAAGTGGCCGGTCTTGCAGAAATGGAAGACCTGGCCGCACGAGCCTCCCATCCACACCCGCAGCTCCTTCCGCCTCGGTAGGTGGAAGGTCTCGCACTGCCCATACCGCATGGTCGGCACGTGGCCCTGCTCGTCATCCCAGACCGCATGATCTCCATCCTCCAGAGCCCCGTTGAGCGTTATGCCGGTCTGGCTGACGCTGGGGGAGCCCCCCTCCCAGTCACGGGCGAGACCGATCCCCTGCCTCTGGCAGAACACGATCGCCTTCCGAGCGCCGTCCTTGACTGCCTTCCACTCCGCCATCGTGAAGTCCCGGTTCTGCGGGTAGTAGTGCGTGTAGCCCATCGTCATGCCCTCCTCTTGGTTTCGGACTTCCTCTTGCCGTGAGAGAGGCAGGTGCGGTGCCCGGGCATCGCCAGAAACCTGCACCCCCTCGTTTGACAACGCCTGCCGGGGGCGGACAGCTCCAGCCTCCGGCGCTTCTCCCTGTCGCTCATGCGCTGGCCCCCTCCGCCCGTGCCTCAAGGCCCTCGGCCCTGAGGTCGGCCAGGAAGTCCTCCACACGGGACTGGGGAACCCAGAAGCGCAGGAGGTACTTCTCGCCCTCCAGCTCGTGGTCGTCCGGGCAGACATCGTTGATCTTGCCCTTCATGTAGGCCTTGGCCACATCCTCGGCCACCCCGTCCGTATCCTCCGTGTGGGTGACCAGCACCTTCACGTGGGGGTCGCCGTCCGCCTCGCACAGGAGAGAGGCCAGCTCCGCCATCTTGGCCTCGTGCCCGATGATCTGGCCACGGTATGTTGCGTCCGCCTGGACGTGCTGGTAATACTCGAGCACGGCCTCGTACAGCTTGTTTGCGACCTTTGCGGGAATCTGGGAAATCTGGCTCATCGAGCACCTCCTTGGGGAAAAGCAACCACAACAGTCAGTCGTCAAC
>JACCDY010943208.1_pt1 | contig 39423 bp, 38 predicted proteins | sample 7446391 | NCBI WGS metagenome assembly JACCDY01 (sample SAMN15323451, study PRJNA562643) | freshwater metagenome | isolation source: river surface water | place: USA:Blue River Watershed | collected 2017-08-18
TTCAAGCTGTAGGACAATCGGTCAAAGCCTGGTTGCGACATGTTGGGCGAACTTGCCCAGATGCCGTTTTGCAAATAGCGGCTCATTGAATTTTCGAGAAGTTGCAGGCTGAGCTCCGGAAAGAAACCCCGGACCTGACTGGCAATCGCCGCAGGCGTTTGGGCATGCATCCATGTTTGGAGTTCGCCCAGTACCTGGTTGAGTAGGGTGAAGGCTTGATGGTGCCGATCCCAGCCATTCCTTGAGCAAATCAAGGTGGTGTAGACGGTGGGACCACGCGTATGCGCGGCGTAGAGCACTTGGTAATCAGGATCGGTCAACAGTTCGCTGGCGAGTGGCTCAAAGAGTTGTGCAACATCGAGTGTTCCTGCTTTTAGCGCTTGAATTTGTTCGGGCATACTCAAGCCGCGTTTGAGCGAGGTTTCGATCTCGCGCACATTTAAGCCAAGGTCTCGCAGATCTGCCTGCAGACAGAGCCAGGGGGTCGGCACTTCAGAGACGAGTGCCATGCGAAGTTGCCTGAGCTGTGCCAGCTCAAAACGTCCGAGTGTCTTTTTACCAAGCAAAAAAAACGGATCGCGCGAGACGACTTCGCCGAAACACAAGAGGGATTGTCCGTTGGCGGGGGTCGTATCGTGATCTTTCATGACCCGCATGGGACCGCCCCAGGTCAGGTCGACGCGGCCCTCTTTGATTGCGTCGATGGCACCACCTGGTGATCCAGGTGGCAACCATTCCAGAGTGAGACCTGCTTGCTCGGCCAGACCCAAGGCTTTGAGCAGATAAAACGGCGTGTAAAAAATCGCTCTGAAGTTTTCGGCAAGCGTGAGTCTCATTGCGGGCAACTTTAGTCCTTGATGCCAGTGATGGAGGCGACCATGGCACGAGGATCGCGCATGGGCCAGCGACCGCTTGAGGCATGCGCGAGGAAGTTACCCAATACGTGATTAAACTCATCGGGCATTTCAATGTTCATCGTATGTCCGCAGTTGGGCAATATCGCCAACGCGGCCGATGGAATCGTTTCTTTGAGCATGAGGCCGGGTTTTAGGCAAGGCCAGTCTTCGTCGCCATTCAAAATCAGGGTGGGGACGGTGAGTTTGGCAAGCTGACTTTTCAGGTTGTAAAGTGATGGACGTTCGCGCTGGACACCGAGTTGTGTGTTGGCTGAGCCGAGTGCTGAATGTCCATAGAACTGTTGCTTGAACTCGGCAAAGCCGCGTGGGTCGGCGCGTTCAAACGACAAGCGCGTGGGACCGTGTGCGTATTTATCGACGAAGGCTTTCATGCCTTGTTTGAGCAACATGTCCGCGCTCGCTTCGGCTTCTTTTTTAAACTGTTCTTGTTGTTCGAGTTCTGCACCGTAGCCGCAACCTGCCACGCACAAGGACAAGGCGCGGTGGGGATGTTGCAGGCCAAAATGCAATGTCGCAAATCCGCCCATGGATAAGCCGACGATGTGGGCTTTATCGATTTTTAAATGATCCATCACGGCAATAATGTCGGCGACGGCGCGATTCTGTGAGTACGAGGAAACTTCGGGTGGGACGGCAGACGGCGGATAGCCGCGTGCGTTGTAGGTGATGACTTGGTATTGACGTGAAAAGTGACGCACCTGTGGTTCCCAGCTTTCTTTGTGTCCGGCAAATTCGTGGACAAAAACAATCGGGGTGCCCGAGCCTGTGGTCTCGTAGACTAGATCAACGCCATCGTCAGTTTTTACGGTCAACATGTTGTATCTCCTTTTGAGTGGGTTAGCTTGGCATGAGGTTGTTGGGAGCGTCAAGAGATCTTGTTGGTTTGGAGGGTTTGGGTTTTGATTGTTTTTGAAAGCTCTTGTTGGCTATTGATGGCTATTGAGGGTGGCGAAGGGGCGCCAGACCGACGCTGGGTCCAGGCTTTGCCTGGACTGCCCTGCGCCCGTCTGGGAATCATCGCACAACGCCCTAACTCGCCCCGTTGGGGCTCAGACAGTAGGGCGTTGTTAGCGCGCTGATTCTCAGGCGGGCTTGGCTGCGCTGACGGTCTGGCGCCCCTTCGCCACCCTCAAGAGCAAGACGCCAAAGGTCAAACACATAAAGAGAGGCCTTATTGGTGTCTTTCTTGTTTTTTTGGGCTACAAGTTGATAGTGAATTTTTTTGGAGTATTTGATGACTCAAACGGTTTTGGCTGGAAAGGCTAATGGGGTATTGACGTTGACGATTAATCGTCCTGAGCGTCGGAATGCTCTGGATGTTGCGACGTATCTTGGGTTGGCTGAACAGATTTGGGGGGCAGGTCAGGACAAGGATGTCCGGGCTGTTGTATTGACTGGCGCCAACAACTATTTCACTGCAGGTAATGATCTAAAGGATTTTCAAGGACCGAGGCCGGATGGGGATAGCGCCGGAATCAAATTTCTTCGCAGTCTGGCAGATTGTGATTTACCAGTGATCGCCGCGGTTGAAGGGAGTGCAATCGGGATTGGTGTCACTTTGTTACAGCACTGCGATTTTATTTATGCGGCGGATAATGTCACTTTCAAGATTCCCTTCGTCCCGCTCGGTCTATGTCCCGAGGGTGCCTCCAGCATGCTGATGGCGCAAATCGTTGGCGTACGTCGAGCCACGGACTGGCTGTTACGTGGCCGACCATTTAGTGCAAAAGAAGCTCTGGATGCCGACTTTATTACAGAGCTTTGTGCACCTGGCGAGGCACTTCAGGTCGCCCAACACACAGCGCGCGAACTTGCCGCGCTTCCGCCAGAGGCTCTCCAAACTTCCAAGCGCATGCTTAAGCACACCCTTCGACCAAAAATTCATGCTGCGTTCGACTACGAATGGGCACATTTCAACGAAAGGTTGAAATCCGCTGAGGCCCAAGCCGCCTTTGCTGCATTTCTAAATAAGAAAAAATGAATTTGATTTAACAAAAAGCAAATTCGATCCAGCAAAAAGTGAAACCGACCAGACCGTTAGCGTAGCCAAGCCCAACGCAGAGTGCATCGTGTCAACAACGCCCGTGACTGAGCCCCGATGGGGCGAGTTCGGGTGTTGTGCGATGCACTCAAGGCGGGCGCGGGGTAGTCCGGGCAAAGCCCGGACCAAGCTTCGGTCTGTCACGGTCAGGCACCCCTTCCAAACTAAAGGAGTAAAAAATAAAAGGCCCACCGAAGTGGGCCTCTCCAACCAACCAGATCAATAGACTTAATCGCGGCTGCCACCAAAAATACCAAGGATAGCAAGCAGGTTGGCAAAGACGTTGTAGACGTCCAGGTAGATCGCCAAAGTCGCGGAGACATAATTCGTCTCGCCACCGTTGACCACACGCTGCAAGTCAATCAGCATGAATGCCGAGAAGATCACGATCGCAAGCACCGAAACAGTCAACATCAGAGCAGGGATCTGCAAGAAGATGTTGGCCAGGCTGGCGAGCAACAAGATCACGACGCCCATGAACATGAACTTGCTCAGACCCGACAAGTCACGCTTGATCGACGTGGCGAGCGTAGCCATGGTGCCGAATACGATCGCCGTGCCACCAAAGGCGAACATGACCAGCGATGTGCCGTTGCTCATGCCCAGAACGAAACCCAGCATGCGCGAGAGCATCAGGCCCATGAAGAACGTGAACAACAGCAGCAGACCAACGCCCAAAGAGCTTTCTTTATTTTTTTCGATCGCAAACATCAGACCGAAGGCGCCGACCAGAAAGACGATCGCTGTCATGCCTGGACTGGTGGCCATGACTTCGTTCAGGCCGCTGTACATGCCGACAGCAGCGCCCAGAACAGTAGGAATCAGTGAAAGCGCCAACAACCAGTAAGTGTTGCGCAAAACCCGGTTGCGCACGACCTCGCCAGCACCAGTCTGGTAAGGGCTGTGGGATAGTGTGGGACGCGGATCATTCATTTAAATCTCCTTTCTCATAATGGGACTCTGGTAGTTTTAACCAGCCCAGAGTCTATGACCGGAAGCATACCTTACAGTTCCCTGAAAGGCTAGGTTTCCTCAAAATTATGGGGCTATTCAGTCCTGCGACTGTGGGGTGTTTTGCAGAGAGTAGGATTTGAGGTCGTGACCGGCGGCTTGGTAGGTGCGCCAGCGCTGCCTGGCTGCGTCTTTGTCTTCAGGATCTTCAGAAACAATTTCGAGTACGCGAGTCAGTGCGCCAAAGGTGGGCGGACAAGCATCGTCAAGATTGAGAAACCAGGTTTCGGATGACGTGTTCTCCAACGCCCGCTCCAGGTCTTGTGCGACCAGAACAATAGGCGTTTGGTCCGCAAGTGGATCATTGACCCAGACATGCGGGACAAACGCCGCATCATTCACCGCCCAGAGTTTTTGGTCGAACTGGCGCAGGCGCTCGACATCGCTGCAGTAAACGATGAGCTTTTGACCTGCCAGATACTGTTTTAAAGTCGTCTGGCAGGCTTGAGAGATGCGCTCGACCGCTCCAAAAGCGAAATTAATGCGCGCCATGGTCTTGGTTTTAAGCCTGATTCAGCAGGTACTGCACGAGTAACGGGACAGGACGCGCCGTCGAGCCCTTATCCTTGCCACCCCGCCAGGCGGTACCCGCGATATCGAGGTGTGCCCAGCTGTAGGACTTGGTAAAGCGTGACAAGAAGCAGGCTGCGGTCACAGCGCCTGCTGGCGGACCACCGATATTGGCCATATCCGCAAAGTTCGATTTGAGCTGCTCTTGGTAAGCGTCGTCCAGCGGCATGCGCCAGGCAGGATCAAGTGCCTGTTTACCCGCGGCGAGCAATGCATCGGCCAGCGCGTCATCGGTTGAAAACAAGCCGGAGTTGACAGAGCCCAAGGCTGTGACGCACGCGCCAGTCAGCGTGGCGATGTCAATGACCGCTGAGGGCTTGAAGCGCTCGGCATAGGTGAGTGCGTCGCACAGTACCAGTCGACCCTCGGCGTCCGTGTTGAGAATCTCAATGGTCTGACCGGACATACTCGTGACAACGTCACCAGGCTTGTTCGCGGTGCCGCTTGGCAAGTTTTCGCAGGCGGGAATCAGGCCAATCACCTCGCCGGCCAGTTCGATCTCGGCGATCGCACGCATGGTGCCGAGCACGCTGGCTGCGCCGCACATGTCGAATTTCATCTCGTCCATCGTACCGGCGGGTTTGATTGAGATTCCACCGGAGTCAAAGGTAATCCCTTTGCCGACCAACACAATAGGACCTTTGCTTTTGGCGGTCTTTTTGATGGCGTCCTTGCCCTTGTAGTGCATGACAATGAAACGCGGTGGTTCTGCCGAACCCTTTGCGACTGACAGGAAGGAACCCATGCCGAGCGCTTCGATTTGTTTGCGATCGAGAACGTTCACCTTGATGCTTTTGAATTCGCGACCGAGTTTTTTCGCGGTGTCGCCCAGATAAGTGGGCGTGCATAGGTTGCCGGGCATATTGCCGAGCGTGCGCGCCAGCGACATCCCTTGGGCGAGGGCCCGACCTTCTTTTAACCCCTCGTTGGCAGCATGTTGATCAGCTTTAGCCACAAGCAGTGAGACTTTTTTGAGCTTGGGTCGCGCATCGGGATCGGGTTTGCCGAAGCTTGCGTCGTAATGATAGGTGGCTTCTCCGACTGAGGATGCTGCGATTCGGGCGCGATCTCGGGCGGTACTGGTGCCATAAGCAATTCCCGCAAGGCAGGAGGTGCCCTCGGTCAAGCGTGCCTGAACGCAAACCTGTGCAAATGCCCGCTCACCAGCGGCTTGGGCCCGGGCGTTGTAGTCCGCTTGTTTGCCCAGACCAACCAGTACGATGCGCGTGGCTGTCACACCCGTGAGGTCGCGCAGAATCAGTGTGCTGCCTGTACGGCCCTGAAATTCGCTCTTCACGACGGCACGGACGGCGCCTTGACTCGCGCGGTCAATGATGTCGGCTGTGGTGCTCAAAACGCCATCGGCGAACACACCGATCGCAAGCGCTGCGGTTTTGATTTGATGGGGGGAGACGGTGACGTGCGTGCTGAAGTCCATAGGTCCTGCCTGTTGAGAAACGAAATGATGTGAACAAGAGAATGCTTTGATTATCTCGCATGTTTTGAAAGCTCACATCACGATCTTCTTAATAACTTATTCCAAAAAGTTATTTAGATTATTTTCTATATTACTTATAATCGTGTTTACAGGAGATTTCATATGAATTTGCAGCAGTTTCGGTTTGTCCGTGAAACCATCCGCCGGGATTTCAATTTAACCGAGGCGGCCCGCAGCCTGTTTACTTCGCAACCAGGCGTCTCTAAGGCGATTCTTGAGTTCGAGGATGAGCTCGGTGTGCAGATTTTTGAACGCCATGGCAAGCGGATCAAAGGTTTAACCAAACCCGGCCGAGCCGTCTCGCAAGTCGTTGAACGCATCATGCAGGAAATCGACAACCTGAAAAAAGTCAGTGACGAGTTTGCCCGGCGTGACGAGGGCAGTCTGGTGATTGCCTGCACGCACACGCAGGCGCGTTATGTCTTGCCCAAGGTGATTCCCGCATTTCGTAAACATTTTCCCAAGGTGCATCTCTCGCTGGCTGAGGGCAGTCCACCTCAACTTGCGCAGATGGTCTTGAGCGGCCAAGCCGATCTTGCTGTGGCGACAGAGTCGCTGGCGTTGACCCCCGGGCTCGAGACGATGCCTTGCTACATCTGGGAGCACTCCGTTGTTGTCAAGCCCGATCATCCCTTGGCCGATCAGGCGAAAAAAAAGGGTTTCGAACTGACGCTTGAGCATTTGGCGAGCTATCCGATCGTGACCTATGACAAGGCTTTTTCCGGACGTCTCTCGATTGACCGTGCCTTTGAAGCGCAAAGTATTCGGCCCGATGTCGTGCTGGAGGCGATTGATGCCGACGTGATTAAAACCTATGTGGATGTCGGTCTCGGCATCGGCATTATCGCGGGGATGGCCTATGAGCCCGCGCGTGACGGACACCTGGTGAGTTTGCCTGCCGGTCACTTGTTCGGTCAGCAAACGACAAAAGTCGCGTTGAAGTCCGGAGTGTTCTTGCGGGACTACGTCTACACCTTTATTTCGATGCTGAATCCTGAGCTGGACGCCGAGCGGGTCAGGAATCTGATCGAAAACAAACAAGAATGAGTATTATTACGCTTGCTATTTAAATAAGAATCATTATCATTTAGTCTGTTTTCATTTTTAAGGAACAGACATGATTCCAGTTTTCGGCAGGCAAGCGTTCGATGGTCCGGGCATCAAGGGTTCGGCCCTAAAAGGGGGGCGGCTTGAGCGTCCTGCGCTAAGCGCTGTGGTTGTGGGCGCAGATCGTCTGGGAAATATTCCGGATTTGCTGCGCGGTCACAATATTTCTATCACCCACCACATCAGCGGCCGGGATCCGGCGCATCAGAAAAAGACACTCGCTTTGCCAAGCGGCACCGAAATCGTCATTCTCTTGACGGACTTCCTAGGCCATAACGTCATGAAAACGTTCAGAAATGCGGCACAGAAGTCAGGTGTCAGGGTGGTTGCGTGCCGTCGATCTGTGTGCGCGATGCAGCAAGCGCTCGAACAGTGTGGTTTATGTACGTGCGCGAACTCAGCGCGATGCGATCAAGGTCGGATCTAGACGGCGAGCGCCGGTATAACGGGCCGTCCAGTAACGCTGTGTCATGTCCTCGATACGGACGACGCTGCCGCGCGTGGGGGAGTGAACGAATTTGTCCTGACCGAGATAAACGCCTACGTGGGAATAGCGCGTACCCAAGGTATTAAAAAAGACGAGGTCGCCGACTTGGAGGTCTTTTTTGTTCACCGTATCACCAAATTTGGCGATGTCATCGGCTCGGGGAGGGAGCTTCAGACCCAAAGAGCGATGGGCTGAATAAACAATCAGACCACTGCAATCAAAGCCGGTTTCTGGAGATTTTCCGCCCCATTTATAACGAATACCCAGCTGATTGAGTGCTTGATTGGCCAGAGGATGGTCAATCACCCCCAGACCTGCCACGTACTTTGGACCGGCAGCAAAAGCACCAATCGGATCGGAAGAGTTACGCCAGTCGTAACCTGATCGCAAGCCGCTTCCAGAACCATCCTGCGCGCAACCCGTCAACACCGCAACTCCCAGGCACACCAAAGCCACGCGAGCGCTTTGCAGCGTGCGTGGCATTGAAAAAGTGCTTGTTTGTCCGGTAGGTTTTGCTGTCATCGTTCTGAATTTGTCATCAAAAATATAGCGATCGGAAAGGCTCGTGCAAGCTTGACCTGCCACAATAGTAGTACAAAATGCTTCAAAATTCCAAAAAAGCAGTCGGAGACACTATGCAGGCGATCAAAGGCACCCACCACAGTTCCATTCACGAGAGGGATCTATTTTGGTCAAAAGAGGCGGAACTTGTCCATTGGGAAACACCCTTTGAACAGGTTTTAGACTTCTCCAATCCCCCTTTTGCTAAGTGGTTTGTCGGCGGAAAGACGAATTTATGCTTCAACGCGGTAGATCGTTGGCTCGAATCCCAAGCCGACGAGCCTGCGCTGATCTGGGTGTCCACTGAGGTTGAGCAAGAGAAAATCTACACTCGTCGCCAAATTTACCAGGAAGTGAACGCGGTTGCCGCGATGCTGGCCGCTCAGGGTATCAGGCAGGGTGATCGGGTTTTGATTTACATGCCAATGGTTCCTGAGGCCGTGTTCGCGATGTTGGCGTGCGCGCGCTTAGGTGCAATTCATTCTGTCGTCTTTGGTGGATTTGCATCGGTCAATTTGGCGCAGCGCATCGACGATGCATCGCCCAAAGTCATTATTTGCGCAGACGCCGGCTCCCGGGGTGGCAAGGTCACCCCTTATAAGCCATTGATGGATAAAGCTATTTCTTTGTCCACACGCCCGCCTGAAAAAGTAATCGTGGTGGATCGTGGGCTCTACCCCTTTGAGCCTGTCCCCGGACGCGATCTGGACTATGCCACTTTACGCAAACAGTTTGACGGGGTGGAGGTCCCTGTGACCTGGTTGGAGTCATCCGCGCCTAGTTATGTGCTCTACACCTCCGGTACAACCGGCAAACCAAAAGGCGTTCAGCGTGATACAGGTGGCTATGCGGTGGCGCTTGCCTCATCCATGCAACGTATTTTTAATGGTCAGCCGGGCGAAACGTATCTATGCACCAGCGATATTGGCTGGGTCGTCGGGCATTCCTATATTGTGTATGGCCCGCTGATCGCGGGACAGACCACGATCTTGTATGAGGGGACACCGGTGCGCCCGGATGCCGGGATTCTCTGGAGTCTGGTTGAGCGCTTCAAGGTCAACACAATGTTTTCCGCTCCCACAGCGATCCGCGTCCTGAAAAAGCAGGATCCCGCTTTGCTTAAAAAGTATGACCTGTCCAGTTTGCGAGCCTTGTATATGGCGGGTGAGCCACTGGATGAACCCACCGCGCAATGGATCGCGGACGGCTTGGGTAAGCCGATCATCGACAATTATTGGCAAACCGAGACCGGCTGGCCGATTTTGGCCGCCCAACCCGGTATCGAACATGTCCAGACCAAGTTTGGAAGTCCTTCCTTTCCTGTTTATGGTTTTGATGTCCGTGTGCTCAATGAGCAAACGGGCGAAGATCTCGGTCCGGATGAAAAAGGCGTGGTTGCGATTGTCCCGCCCTTGCCCCCTGGGGCAATGATGACCATCTGGGGGGATGACGCGAGGTTCGTGGATACCTATTTCTCCTCCATCCCGGGTCGAAAGGTGTATTCGACGTTTGACTGGGGTCTGGTTGACAAAGAAGGCTACTGGTTCATTCTTGGGCGTACCGATGATGTCATCAACGTGGCAGGGCACCGTCTTGGCACGCGAGAAATCGAGGAGTCGATCAATAGCCATCCTGCTGTAGCCGAGTCGGCCGTGGTGGGAGTCGCGGATCAGCTCAAAGGGCAAGTCGCCATGGGCTTCGCCGTGCTGCGGGATTCAGCCGCGTATGCTGATCCTGCTGCCGCGATGAAACTCGAAGGCGACATTATGAAACGTGTCGACGAACAGCTCGGTCCGGTCGCCCGTCCTGCACGTGTGCGTTTCGTCACAGCTCTGCCCAAAACGCGGTCTGGTAAAGTTCTGCGCCGGGCTATTGTGGCTGTATGCGAGGGACGTGATCCGGGCGACCTCACCACGATTGAAGACCCAAGTGCACTTGAACAAATTAAGGATTCATTATGAAAACAAAAGTTGTACTGACAGATGCCGATGTTTCGCTGATTCTCGAAGCAGCTAAAGCTCATGCCCGTCAAAACAAGTGGGCCGTGACGATCGCGGTCGTCGATGATGGTGGCCATATGCTTGGGATGCAGCGCCTGGATGGTGCCAACACCATTTCAGCTTACATCGCGCCAGCCAAGGCACACACAGCCGCCATGGGCGCGCGCGAATCCAAGATTTACGAAGACGTGATCAACAAGGGCCGTATGTCCTTTTTGTCCGCGCCTTTGCTGCAGGGCATGCTTGAGGGCGGTTTGCCGATTCTGGTCGATGGCGTCACCATCGGCGCAGTTGGCGTATCAGGCGTGCAGTCCCATGAGGATGCACAGGTTGCCGCCGCTGGAATTGCTGCGTTGAAAATTTAATTGTTATTGCCTCACGCTCATACAACACCCACTTCCTTCAGGATGAAAGAGGAGACTTCCTTCCATGTCTAATTCGATTGAATCAGTAATGATCGAGACGCGCGTTTTTCCGCCTCCAGCGGAATTCGCTAAGCAGGCCAATGTGTCTCAGGCTGCCGGTTATCAGGCTTTACTCGAGGAGTCTGATCGTGATCCTGAGGGGTTCTGGGGACGCCTGGCCCGTGAGCAGCTGCACTGGGCAAAGCCTTTCACCAAGGTTCTCGATGAGTCGCGTGCGCCTTTTTACGAGTGGTTTGGTGATGGTGAGCTCAATGTCTCAGCGAACTGTCTGGATGCCAATCTAAAAAATGGCAATGCCAACAAAATCGCGATCATCTTTGAGTCAGATAGCGGCGACGTTCAAAAGGTGACCTACCAGCAGTTGTACGAACGCGTGTGCCAGTTCGCCAATGGGTTGAAATCGCTGGGTTACAAAGCGGGCGATCGTTCGATTATTTACCTCCCCATGTCCGTCGAGGCTGTTGTCGCGATGCAAGCCTGCGCGCGCCTGGGCATCACGCATTCGGTCGTGTTTGGTGGTTTTTCTTCCAAGAGTCTGCACGAGCGCATCACTGATGTGGGTGCGAGTCTGGTGATCACCGCGGATGAGCAGATGCGAGGTGGCAAAGCCATCCCCCTCAAGCCGGCGGTGGACGAGGCACTAGCCATGGGCGGCTGCGAGGCGGTGCGACATGTGATCGTCTATAAGCGTACCGGCGGCAAGGTCGCCTGGGATGCCAAGCGCGATATCTGGATGCATGAGCTCTCAGAAAAGCAGGCGAAAGAGTGTCCAGCCGTGCCGGTCAACGCCGAGCATCCACTGTTTATTTTGTATACCTCAGGTTCGACAGGCAAGCCCAAGGGCGTGCAGCATTCCTCGGGCGGCTACCTGCTTTGGGCAAAAATGACCATGCAGTGGGTGTTTGACGCCAAAGCCAATGATGTCTTCTGGTGCACAGCCGATGTGGGTTGGGTGACAGGTCATACCTATATCGCTTATGGACCACTCGCGGCGGGTATGACACAAATTGTTTTTGAGGGTGTGCCAACCTATCCTGATGCCGGACGTTTCTGGAAAATGATTCAGGACCACAAGGCAACGATTTTCTACACGGCGCCCACCGCGATCCGCTCGCTGATCAAAGCCTCAGAAGCTGTCGCCGCCCATCATCCCAAGTCCTACGACCTCAGCAGTCTGCGTTTGCTGGGTTCAGTCGGGGAGCCGATCAATCCTGAAGCATGGATGTGGTATCACAATAATGTCGGGGGTGGCCGTTGTCCGATTGTCGACACCTGGTGGCAAACTGAAACTGGCGGGCACATGATTACGCCTTTACCGGGCGCAACGCCTCTGAAACCCGGTTCTTGCACGACGCGTTTGCCTGGCATTACGGCCGCGATTGTGGATGAAGCAGGGGGGGATGTCGAGGCTGGTCATGGTGGATTCCTCGTCATCAAGCGCCCCTGGCCTTCGATGATCCGCAACATCTGGGGCGATCCGGATCGTTTCGTGAAAAGCTACTTCCCGCCAGAGCTTGGCGGTTATTACTTGGCTGGCGACGGCGCGCAGTGCGACAAAGATGGTTGTTTCTGGATCATGGGTCGCATCGATGATGTGCTGAACGTTTCCGGTCATCGCTTGGGTACGATGGAAGTGGAGTCCGCTTTGGTCGCCCATCCCATGGTGGCGGAGGCTGCGGTGGTTGGACGTCCCGATGATACGACTGGCGAAGCCGTGGTGGCGTTTGTCGTTCTCAAGGGTGCCCGGCCCGAAGGAGACGACGCGATTGCCGTTGGCAAGGAGCTGCGTAACTGGGTCGCCAAGGAAATCGGTCCGATTGCCAAGCCCAAGGAAATCCGCTTTGGAGACAACCTGCCCAAGACACGCTCCGGGAAAATCATGCGCCGTTTGTTGCGCGTGGTGGCTAAGGGCGAAAAAGTCACACAGGATGTTTCCACCTTGGAAAACCCAGCGATTCTGGATCAATTGTCCAAACCCGTCTAAAGGGTCGCAATAGCCACATGAGGTGTGGGCTTAAAGGGTCTCGAAAGAGGCCCTTTTTGTTGTGCGGTGCAAATGAAGGGTAGACTGCGTTCACCAATTTTGGAGAACACATCATGTCAATCGCGATTCTGATCGTGCTGCATTTGCTGGCCGCTTTAATCTGGGTGGGAGGAATGTTTTTCGCGCATAGTGCTTTGCGTCCAACAGCGGCGGAAGTTTTACAGCCTCCCGAGCGCCTGACGCTTTTGTGCGGTGTGTTCAAACGATTCTTCATATGGGTCAAAGCCTCCATCGTCGTGTTGTTCCTCACGGGTTTTGGTTTGATTTCGCTGATGGGCGCACAGGCCAAGCTCGGCGGTCATGTGCACGCCATGCTGTTCATTGCCGTCATCATGACTATCATTTTTGGCTACATCTACGCGAGCCCATTTAAAAAGCTCAAAGCTGCCGTTGCCGACAAGCAATGGCCTTTGGGCGCGCAAGCACTCGGGAAAATTCGCGCACTCATACTGACAAATTTGGTACTGGGTCTCATCACTGTCGCGATCGGCGCGGGTGGTCGCTACTTCTGATTGCATGCTCTTGATTGATTTGCCCTTGCGTAAGCTGTTAAATTGCGAGGGCATTCAACCAAGGAGAAGCAATGAAACTCGTACGTTACGGCGCGAAAGGCAAAGAAAAGCCCGGCCTGATCGACAAAGAAGGCAAGTTACGCGACTTGTCAGGTGTAGTGTCAGACATCACGACCGAGCAGCTGTCCTCAGCTGCACTCGCCAAGCTCGCTAAAATCAAGACGAGCACATTGCCGCTGGTCAAAGGTAAACCGCGCTTTGGCGTGCCGCTTGCCAATGTTGGCAAGTTCCTGGCGATTGGTTTGAATTACTCGGACCACGCTGCCGAAGCCGGTATGCCCTGTCCCAAAGAACCCATCATTTTCTTCAAGGCCGATACAAGCTTGTCCGGCCCGAACGACAAGGTCATGTTGCCGAAGGGCTCAAAAAAGTCCGACTGGGAAGTCGAGCTTGCGTTTGTGATCGGAAAAAAAGCACGTTACGTCAGCAAGAAGGACGCACTGAAATATGTCGCGGGTTACTGCCTCGTGAACGATATCTCCGAGCGCGAGTATCAGCTCGAGCGAGGCGGTACGTGGGACAAGGGCAAGGGCTGCGATACTTTCGGTCCAGTGGGTCCCTGGCTTGTCACGACTGATGAAATCAAGGATCCGCAAAATCTGGATATGTGGCTCGATGTCAACGGCAAGCGCTTCCAGACCGGCAACACCAAGACCATGATTTTCGATGTGGCCACGATTGTGAGCTACGTGAGTGAGTTCATGACTTTGATGCCAGGCGATATCATCACGACCGGCACGCCTCCAGGTGTGGGCATGGGCGTCAAACCCAAGCCACGTTACTTGAAAGCGGGCGATGTCATGACTCTGGGCATCCAGGGTTTGGGCGAACAGCGTCAGGAAGTGATTGCGTTCAAAAAGTAGGGCGTATCAAAACCGGTCGCGAAGCGCCTGTGCACAGAGCTTCACGGCCGTGTTGGCCTCGTCGAGTATTCGACCGAGCGGAACGAATCCATGGATTTGACGCTCGAAACAGATGTATTGCGTAGGAACACCCGCGGCGGAAAGCTTGTCCGCATACGCGTAACCCTCGTCGCGCAAGGGATCGTATCCCGCCGTGATGACCAGCGCTGGCGGTAAATCAGAGTGGTCCTTGGCGAGCATCGGTGAAGCCCGCCAGTCCTGGCGCATCCAAGCCTCGGGCATATAGTGCCCATAAAAATAATCCATCGAGTCACGTGTCAGTAAATAGCCTTGACCATTGGTGCGCATGGACTCTCGTTCAGTGCTGGCATCCGTGACGGGATAGATCAACAGTTGCAACACTGGTTTGAACGCACCGTCTTGTTTCAGCGCGAGTGCCACCACAGCTGCGAGTTGGCCACCCGCGCTGTCTCCGCCGACTGCAATGCGCGCTGCATCAATGTTTAAGGCGCGAGCGTTTGCATGCACCCATTTTGTCGCGGCCACACAGTCGTCTGCGGCTGCCGGGAAAATGTGCTCGGGAGCCAGTCGATAGTCAACGGAAAACACTGCGCATTGGGCTTGGTTGGAGAGTGTGCGGCACAGTACATCGTGTGTGTCGAGGTCACCAATCACATGACCACCGCCATGGTAGTAGACCAGGGCGGGTAATTTGTCTGTTGTTGCCGAGCCCAGAGGACGATAGTGGCGCACGGTGATCGTGCCAACCGGACCTGGGACCTGGATATCCACAGATTGAGCAACTTCAGGTGCATCGGGCTGACTAAAAAAGCGCCGCTCCGCGTAAAAAATGCGTGCTTGTACGGGCTCTGTGGTGTGGACAGGCGGAATCCCTTTTTCAACAACGAGATCAATCAGGGCCTTGGCTTGTGGATCGAGCATGTCATTGTTTCCGAAAAAGGGGTTGAGGGATGGCTCAGCGTAATTCGATCTCTACAAAAACAACTTCGTGATTGCTCGCGTTGATCACGTTGTGGTGCACACCCGCCCCACGCGTGTAAGACTGACCGAGGACCAAAGGAAACTCCTTGAGTCCATCGGGCGTTTCCAGGTGGAGCGTACCGTTGGTCGTAGGCACCACCACGTAATCGTGACCATGTGTATGCCAACCCGTCTCGGCACCGGGGGCGAAACGCCATTCGGTGACGATGACGCGGTCATTATCGATCTGGTTCGTCGGGACTGCCTGTGGACGTGTTGTCATGATTGATGCCTTGAAAAGTTACATCCCGGTGTAGACCGGACCCTCACCACCTTGAGGGGTCACCCAGACGATATTTTGTGTGGGGTCTTTGATATCGCACGTTTTGCAATGCACGCAATTTTGCGCATTGATTTGCAAACGATCCGCACCCTGATCGTCTTTGACGTATTCGTACACACCCGCCGGACAGTAGCGCGCTTCGGGTCCGCCGAACTTGGCCAGATTGATGGATACCGGCACGGAGGCATCCTTCAGGGTCAAGTGAATGGGCTGATTTTCTTCATGATTGGTGTTGGAGATAAACACCGAACTCAAGCGATCAAAAGTCAGCACGCCATCAGGTTTTGGATACTCGATCTTGACGCAGTCGGCTGCCGGTTTCAGGCAGGCGTGGTCGGGCTTGTCGCGATGGATCGTCCAGGGCATGTTGCCTTTCAGGAGCCATTGTTCGATACCGGTCATCAACGTGCCAACGGAACGGCCTTTTTTGAACCATTGCTTGAAATTGCGCGCCTTGTTGAGCTCAGTGTGTAGCCAGGAGCTCTCAAACGCGGCAGGGTAGGCGGGCAATTCGTCGTGGCTCCGCGAGGCGACCAACCCGTCAAAAGCGGCCTCAGCGGCCATCATGCCGGATTTGATGGCGGCGTGGCTGCCCTTGATGCGGGAGGCATTCAGGAAGCCGGCCTCACAGCCGACCAGCGCACCGCCCGGGAACACCAGTTTGGGCAGGGACAACAAGCCGCCGGCGGTAATCGCCCGCGCGCCATAGGCGATGCGCTTGCCACCTTCGAACGTGCCACGGATGGCGGGGTGTGTCTTGTAGCGCTGGAATTCCTCGAAGGGTGAAATCCAGGGATTGGCGTAGTCCAGTCCCACGACCATGCCCACAGCGACCAGATTGTCTTTGAGGTGATAGAGAAAGGAGCCGCCGTACGTGTCGGCATCCAGCGGCCAACCCGCCGTGTGCACGACCAGGCCGGGACGCGATTTCGAGGGTTCGACTTCCCACAGTTCCTTGATACCGATACCGTAGCTTTGTGGATCGCGGTTTTGATCGAGTTTGAATTTTTCGATCAGCTGACGGCCAAGCTGACCGCGGGCGCCCTCGGCGAAAATCGTGTACTTGGCATGGAGCTCCATGCCTTGCTGGTACTGGTCAGTCGGCTGTCCGTCGCGTCCGACGCCCATATCGCCTGTGGCGACACCACGCACGGCACCTTTGTCGTCATACAGCACCTCGGCAGCGGCAAAGCCCGGGAAAATCTCCACGCCCAGCGCCTCGGCCTGCTCGCCCATCCAGCGGGCGACACTGCCCAGACTGACAATATAGTTGCCATGGTTTTGAAAACACTCTGGCAATAACCAGTTTGGGGTCTTTTTCGAGCCGGTGGGCGAGAGAAAGAGGAACTCGTCCTCTGTGACTGGCGTATTGAGCGGGGCACCCATGGCTTTCCAGTCGGGGAGCAACTCAGTCAGCGCCTTGGGATCCATGATGGCGCCGGACAAAATATGGGCGCCAATTTCGCTGCCTTTTTCAAGCACACAGACCGAAATCTCATGATTGCGCTCGGCGGCAAGCTGTTTAAGCCGGATGGCCGTTGCCAGGCCGCCGGGGCCACCACCTACGACAACAACGTCGTATTCCATCGATTCACGTTCGGACATGAGAGTCTCCCTGCTTCCAAGTATGATGTTTGATTGGTGGGGATTGTATTGCACGAGGACGGAATTGAGCGTCCGCAGGGGTTGCAAAATCATGAACCTACCCTTTCACTTTATTTTGTGGAGTGTGCTTTGGCGCAGACTGATAACTCCCCCCGTACGCTTGCCGTGGGTGATATTTTTGATTTTGATCTCCCCATGCGTTGGGCCGATGCCGACGCGCTCAATCATCTGAATAACGCCAATTATTTTCGCTATATGGAAGAGGGGCGGATCCGGATGTTCTACGAGGGCAAGGTCGAGCAAAGCACCCGATTCAGCCCTGTGGTGGTGCATTGCTCCTGTGACTTTAAAAAACCGATTACCTATCCGGCTCAGATCCGTGTCAGTCATCGCGTGGACCGAATCGGTCGATCCAGCATGGAGCATGCCGTGGATTTATCGGTGATTCACCCGGATGGCCAGCTTGAGCTTTGTGCTCAAGGTAAATCTATCATGGTGTGGATGGATTTTGAATTAAACCGTGCCCATCCCTGGCCCGCGGAAGTTTTGCAGGCGTTGGCAAGAAGCATAAATCGTCGATAATCAACTTTAGGTGACCTTCTAGGAGTCGTTCTGATGAACAAGTTGTATCCGAGCGCGAAAGACGCGCTGACCGGTATTTTGAAAGATGGCCAGACCATCGCTGTGGGTGGTTTCGGATTGTGCGGAATCCCGGAGGCGCTGATCGCCGCCGTCCGGGACCTTGGCACAAAGAATTTGACTTGTATTAGCAACAACGCGGGCGTGGATGGCTTCGGCCTGGGCATATTGCTCGAATCCCGTCAGGTGCGTCGCATGATCGCCTCCTATGTGGGCGAAAACAAAGAGTTTGAGCGTCAGTACCTGTCCGGCGAACTTGAGCTCGAATTCACGCCTCAAGGGACTCTGGCGGAAAGATTGCGCGCCGGGGGTTCCGGGATTCCGGCTTTTTTCACCAAAACAGGGGTCGGCACGATCGTGGCCGAGGGCAAAGAAGTTCGCGAATTTGATGGTCAGCAATACATCATGGAGCGCGCACTGGTGCCCGAAGTCTCTCTGGTCAAAGCCGAAGTGGCCGACCGCAGCGGCAATCTGATGTTTAGCAAAACCGCGCGCAACTTTAATCCTCCTGTCGCCATGGCAGGAAAACTGACCGTCGTCGAGGTCGAGAAAGTCGTTGAAAACGGTGAACTCGATCCTGAAAACATTCATTTGCCCGGTATTTATGTGCATCGCATTGTGATCAATGCCACACCTGAAAAACGTATCGAGCAACGCACCGTCCGCGCGGCGAGCTAAGGAGAAAACAACATGGCATGGACTCGTGATGAAATGGCTGCGCGTGCGGCCCGCGAATTGAAAGACGGTTTTTACGTCAACCTGGGGATTGGTTTGCCAACACTGGTGGCTAACCATGTTCCAGAAGGCATGGAAGTCTGGCTCCAGTCTGAGAATGGTTTGCTCGGTATCGGCCCCTATCCTCTCGAAAGTGAAGTGGACCCCGATCTGATCAATGCTGGCAAGCAAACGGTGACGACGTTGCCGGGTTCGGCGATTTTTTCATCGGCCGATTCGTTTGGCATGATTCGCGCAGGCAAGATCAATCTGGCGATTCTGGGCGCGATGCAGGTTTCCGAGACTGGCGATCTGGCGAACTGGATGATTCCTGGCAAGATGGTCAAAGGCATGGGTGGCGCGATGGATCTGGTCGCAGGCGTCGGACGTGTGATTGTCCTGATGGAGCATGTCGCGAACAAAAAAGACGGCACGACGGATCTCAAGCTGTTGCCCAAGTGCACCTTGCCCTTGACGGGGGTGGGTGTGATCGACATGGTCATCACCGATCTGGGTGTGATGGAAGTGACGCCGAATGGTCTCAAGTTGCTGGAGCTCGCGCCAGGCGTGACAGTGGAGGAGATCAAGTCAAAGACCTCCGCCAAGCTCGATGTTTCTGCAGTCAAAGGATAAATCAGCGTGATGGATTTTCTCTCGGCGGCGATCGATATGATGATGCATATCGATCGCACAATGCTGCAATTTATCGAACAGCACGGCGCCTGGATTTACGTGCTGTTAGTGACGATTATCTTTGCAGAAACCGGTTTGGTATTTGCCAGTCTGCTGCCGGGTGATTCCCTGTTGTTTGTCGCGGGCGCGATTTGCGCGATGGGCAAAATGGATTTGCCCCTTCTCATGCTTTTGCTGACCACAGCGGCGATCGTGGGTGATGCGGTCAACTACTCGGTCGGTCGCTGGTTTGGTCAAGCACTGATTCGACGCACGAAACTGGTCAATCCAGCCAGGCTCGCCTACACGCAGGGTTTTTTTGATCGTTACGGTGGTCAAACAATCATCATCGCGCGTTTTCTGCCAATCGCGCGCACGATGGCGCCATTTGTCGCGGGCTTTGCCAAAATGGATCCGAAAAAGTTTTTCCTGTTCAACTTTTCGGGTGGCATCCTCTGGGTAGTGTCGCTGACGGCGGCGGGATATTGGTTTGGTAATTTGCCTTTTGTGCGCGATAACCTGACGGCCGTGATTTTAGGCATCATCATTGTCTCGCTCTTGCCAGGCGTCATCGCAGTTTTGCGCGCGCGGTTTTCCAAATCTAAAGCAACCTGATCATGACTCAAGCTCTTTCTCGTGGCGAGGCCCTGGTCGCCTTGCGTCGTGCGATGCAACAGGCCCGCGTCAGTGCCTGTTTGATTCCCTCCGCGGATCCGCATCTGTCGGAGTATCTGCCTGCGTACTGGCAGATCAGACAATGGTTGACGGGTTTTACAGGTTCTGTCGGAACAGTGGTTGTGACGCAGGACTTTGCGGGAATTTGGGTGGACAGTCGTTACTGGGTGCAAGCCGAGGCAGAGTTGGCGGGTTCCGGCGTGACCTTGATGAAAATCGGGGTAGCGACGGATCCAGCGCATGCGGCCTGGCTTGCTGAGCATGTTCCCCCAGGCGGCGTTGTGGCGGTGGATGGTCGCGCGCTCGGTTTGGCTGCTCGCGAAGCCCTCATGGAACAATTCGCTGCGCATCAGATTCGGCTCGATTTGTCTTTGGATTTACCCGGTCAGTGCTGGTTGGACAGACCGGCTCTCCCGAGCGCGCCTGTTCGAGATTTGCCTGTGGAAATCGCAGGACAGTCAAGGCAGGAAAAACTCGCGCGCGTGCGTACCGAGATGGTTGCGCGTGGCGCGCAATGGCATCTCGTTTCCACACTCGATGATATTGCCTGGTTGTTGAATTTGCGCGGCGAGGATGTCAGTTTCAATCCTGTGTTTCTGGCCCATGTGCTGATCGGCCCCGAGCGTGTCTGGCTGTTTGTGTTGCCAGGAAAAATTGACGCTGCGCTGGCTCAGGAGCTTGCTCTCGATGGAATCGAGGTCAGACCCTATCATGATGCCGGTCAGGCGCTCGCTGAGTTGGATCAGGATGCGCGTCTGTTATTTGATCCTGCGCGTACCACCTGCGCATTGATCGATCGAGTGCCATGCGAATTAGTGCGGGCGATCAATCCCAGCACTTTTTTCAAATCGCAAAAGACACCCTTTGAGCTGGGCCACGTCCGCAGGGTGATGGAAGATGACGGCGCAGCGCTATGCGCCTTTTTTGCCTGGCTTGAGGACGCCATTGCACGCTGCGCGCAGACTCCACTCAACGAGTTGATGATTGACGAACAATTGCTCGCCCAGCGCAGCCGTCAACCGGGTTTCATTTCGCGCAGTTTTGGCACGATCGCGGCATACAACGCAAACGGCGCCATGCCTCATTACCGCGCCACGCCTCAATCTTTCGCGACAATCGCGGGAGACGGACTACTGTTGATTGATTCCGGGGGTCAATACGTGGGTGGCACAACCGACATCACGCGTGTGGTGCCGGTCGGGCAGCCCACGGCTGCTCAGAAAGACGACTACACCGCTGTATTGCGCGCCATGATCGCGCTTTCGCGTTTGAGGTTTCCGCGCGGCGTGGCTTCGCCGATGCTCGATGCGGTCGCGCGTGCGCCGCTCTGGGAAAGGCTGGCTGAATATGGTCATGGTACGGGCCACGGTGTGGGTTACTACCTGAACGTGCATGAAGGGCCGCAAGTTATCTCGTATCGCGCTGCTCCTGGCCCCCACACGGCGATGCAGCCAGGCATGATCACTTCGAATGAGCCCGGTCTTTATCGCCCCGGTCGCTGGGGCATCAGGATTGAAAACCTGGTGTGTAACGTATCGGCTGGTACATCGGAGTTTGGCGAATTCCTTGAGTTTGAGACATTGACGCTGTGCCCCATCGATACACGGTGCATACAGAGAGCGCAGTTGCGCCAGGACGAAGTGGACTGGCTCAATGCCTATCATGCCGAGGTGCGCAGACGGTTGGCGCCCAAAGTGTCCGGACCTGCGCTGGCCTGGTTGCTGCACCGCACTGAGCCTATGCATTGATTGATCTGAGTTTTCCACCTTAATTATGGAAAATTTTGCTGTTAAAGCGAGTCGGGTTTTCCGCAAAAGTAAGACAGGCGGCTATAATCCAAATTTCCCGCATACGCCCCGTCACGGGGCGTCAAACACATGACCAAATTTGTCTTTGTAACCGGTGGTGTGGTGTCCTCGCTTGGCAAGGGCATCGCCGCCGCGTCTCTGGCCGCCATCCTCGAATCCCGTGGCCTGCAGGTGACCCTGCTCAAACTCGATCCCTATATCAACGTTGATCCCGGCACGATGAGTCCGTTTCAGCACGGAGAGGTCTTCGTCACTGAGGACGGCGCTGAAACCGACCTGGACCTTGGACATTACGAGCGATTCATTTCCTCGAAAATGCGTAAGGTCAATAACTTCACGACAGGGCAGATTTACGAATCTGTTCTGCGCAAGGAGCGTCGGGGTGATTATTTAGGTAAAACCGTTCAGGTCATCCCGCACATCACCAATGAAATTCAGGACTTTATCGCGCGTGGCGCGGAACAGTCCTGGAATGGTGCGACCGATGTCGCGATCGTCGAGATCGGCGGTACGGTGGGTGATATCGAGTCCCTGCCATTTCTGGAGGCTGCCCGGCAGATGAGCCTGAGGTTGGGGCGCAACAATGCCGCCTTCATTCATTTGACGCTGGTGCCCTTCATCGCGTCAGCAGGCGAACTCAAGACCAAGCCCACTCAGCACTCTGTTCAGAAATTACGCGAAATCGGCATCATCCCCCACGCTTTACTTTGCCGTGCGGATCGTCCGATCCCCGATGAGGAGCGCGCCAAGATTTCCTTGTTCTCAAACGTCCCACTCGATGCCGTCATTTCGGTTTGGGACGCGGACTCAATTTACAAAATCCCCTCCATGCTGCACAAGCAGGGCCTGGATAATTTGATCTGCGAGGTCTTGAACCTCAATCCTCCTGCCGCGGATTTATCGATGTGGGACAACCTTGTCTATCGACTCGAGCATCCGGAGCGCGAGGTCCGTATTGCCATGGTGGGCAAATACGTCGATCTGACAGAGTCCTATAAATCGTTGACCGAAGCCTTGATTCATGCCGGTATTCACACCAAATCGCGGGTCAAGGTCGAGTACATCGATTCAGAGAGCATCGAAGAGCACGGTGTGGAGGTACTCAAGCCATTTGACGCCATTTTGGTGCCAGGCGGCTTTGGCAAGCGCGGAACCGAAGGCAAAATCGCCGCGATCCGCTATGCACGTGAAAATAATGTGCCTTATCTCGGCATTTGCCTCGGCATGCAACTTGCCGTCATCGAGTTCGCACGCGACGTGGCGGGTCTCGATCACGCCAACAGTACCGAGTTCGATCCCGCAGCGCCTCACCCAGTGGTGGCACTCATTACCGAGTGGATGGATCGTGAGGGTGTGACAGAAAAGCGCGACGCTCAATCCGACCTGGGCGGCACGATGCGCAAAGGTTCGCAAAAGTGCCCGGTCAAGCCAGATTCTCTGGCCCACCAAATCTATGGACCCGAAGTCAACGAGCGTCACCGCCACCGTTACGAAGTCAATAACGTTTACGTGCCACGCCTCGAAAAGGCGGGACTGGTGATCAGTGCGCGTACGCCGACTGAAAATCTCCCTGAAATCATGGAGTTACCTAATCACCCCTGGTTTGTTGGTGTGCAGTTCCATCCGGAATTCACCTCCACGCCAAGAGATGGTCACCCCTTGTTTACAAGCTACATCAACGCTGCGCTGGCCCATCAGACCCAGCGCAAGGAACGCGAATGAAGCTGTGCGGATTCGACATTGGCCTGGATCAGCCTTTCTTTCTGATCGCCGGACCCTGCGTCATCGAGTCGCGTCAGATGGCGTTTGACACGGCAGGTCAGCTGGTCGAAATCACGGCAGCTCTTGGTATCCCGTTCATTTATAAAAGTTCGTTCGACAAAGCCAATCGCAGCTCGGGTGCGTCTTACCGGGGGCCTGGTATGGACGAGGGCTTGCAGATTCTCGCGGATGTTCGCGCCGCGCTGAATGTTCCCGTGCTGACCGATGTCCACGACAAGGATCAGGTCAAGGCGGTTGCCGCGGTAGTGGACGTACTCCAAACCCCAGCGTTTCTTTGTCGCCAGACAGACTTTATCGAAGCGTGTGCGGCAAGCGGCAAGCCTGTCAATATCAAGAAGGGCCAGTTTTTAGCGCCCCATGACATGTTGCAGGTCGTGAACAAGGCGCGCAATGCGGCTCGACAGGCAGGCGTTCCTGAGGACATCATGGTCTGCGAGCGCGGTGTTTCTTTTGGTTATAACAATCTGGTTTCCGACATGCGCGCACTTGCGATCATGCGAGAAACCTCTTGCCCAGTCGTATTTGATGCGACGCATTCAGTACAACTTCCGGGCGGACAGGGCACCTCCTCTGGTGGACAGCGAGAGTTTGTTCCCGTATTGGCGCGCGCAGCGGTGGCCGCCGGAATATCGGGTCTCTTTATGGAGACACACCCCGATCCCTCCAAGGCGCTTTCCGATGGCCCGAACGCTGTGCCGCTCGGTCAGATGAAGAACTTGCTGACGACTTTAATCGAGCTCGATCGTGTCGTAAAGAAGCACGGTTTTCTCGAAACACGTTTTGTTTAACGGAATTTTTATTTTTCAGGAAAGACAGACATGAGTGCAATCGTAGACATCATCGGTCGTGAAATTCTCGACTCACGTGGTAACCCGACAGTCGAATGTGATGTGTTGCTTGAATCCGGCGCGATGGGTCGCGCCGCCGTACCGTCTGGCGCCTCGACGGGCAGCCGCGAAGCGATCGAATTGCGCGATGGTGATAAATCCCGATATCTCGGCAAAGGAGTCTTGCGCGCTGTTGAAAACCTCAATACCGAGATCTCTGAGGCCTTGATGGGCCTGGATGCCCAAGAGCAAACTTTCCTGGATCGCACCTTGATCGAGCTCGATGGCACCGAGGACAAATCGCGCCTTGGCGCCAATGCCATGTTGGCGGCCAGTATGGCTGTCGCGCGTGCGGCTGCCGATGAGTCCGGCTTGTCACTCTATCGTTATTTTGGCGGTAGTGGCCCGATGAGCATGCCCGTGCCGATGATGAACGTGATCAATGGTGGTGCACATGCCAACAACACGCTTGATATGCAAGAGTTGATGATTTTGCCGATCGGCGCGACCAGCTTTCGCGAAGCCTTGCGGATGGGCGCGGAAACTTTCCACGCACTGAAGAAAATCATCAATGACCAAGGTATGTCGACCGCTGTGGGTGACGAGGGTGGTTTTGCACCGAACGTCGCGAATCACGAGGCCGCGATCCAGTTGATTTTGCGTGCGATTGAAAATGCGGGTTACGAGCCTGGTACGCAGATCGCCCTGGGCCTGGACTGTGCGGCTTCGGAATTTTATCGCGATGGCAAGTACACGTTGCACGGAGAGGGAGGTGTGTCCCTGTCCTCGGAGGCGTTGACCGATCTGTTGTCGACCTGGTGTGACAAGTATCCGATCATTTCGATCGAAGACGGTATGGCAGAAAACGACTGGGCGGGTTGGAAACATTTGACCGAGAGACTGGGTCGCAAGGTTCAGCTGGTGGGGGATGATTTGTTTGTCACGAACACCAAGATCCTCAAGCAGGGTATCGATCAGGGCATCGCCAATTCGATTTTGATCAAAATCAATCAGATCGGCACCTTGACCGAGACCTTCGCGGCGATTGAAATGGCCAAGCGTTTTGGTTACACCGCTGTCGTGTCCCACCGCTCTGGTGAAACCGAAGACTCGACGATTGCCGATATCGCCGTGGCGACCAACGCCATGCAAATCAAAACTGGTTCCTTGTCACGCTCAGATCGCATGGCAAAATACAATCAGTTGTTGCGTATCGAGGAAGAGCTCGCTGAAGTCGCGACCTATCCCGGTCGCGATGCCTTTTATAACTTGCGCTAAATCGACCCACTGGAACGACCCCGGTCGTTTCAGTTGAACAAGGTGTTATGCGTCTGCTACTGATTGTGATGGTTGCGCTAGTCGGTCTGATCCAGTATCCGTTGTGGATGGGTCGGGGTGGCTGGTTTTCCGTTTGGGATATGCAGGCGCAGGTCGTCGATCAGCGAATGATCAACGAGGGTCTGACCGCGCGTAACGTCGCGCTAGCCGCCGAAGTGGAAGATCTTCGCTCAGGTACCGAGGCCTCGGAAGAGCGCGCGCGCAGCGAATTGGGCATGATGCGTCAGGGCGAGGTTTTTGTCCAAATTTTGCCTCCTGGCGTCAAACCGCCCGAGCTCAAGTCAAATGCGAAACCAGGTACGGCCGCCAAGCCCGGGATTGCAGTCAAACCTGTCACTCCCCCCGCCAAACCGGCGACTCCTCAACCTCCCGCCACCAAGCCTGCCACTCGCTAAGTACTGAGGTCTGCCCTCAGCCCGGCTTCATCCGCTCAACCCAGATCAACTCGGACCCAGGCTGCGTTGCCTGAGTACGCGATGTTCGATCACGATCGGGATAAGCCCAAGCGCCCAAGCGCGTTGTTCGAGGTGTTGTCCAGGGTTTTGTTTTTTCTGCAGGCTTGAGCTGATACCCGATAGTGCTTTGAGCAATGTTCTCAACCAGTCCTGCATCGGCGCATGTAAATATGTCATCTTCAGATGAATGATGTCGGCGGGGCCGGGCAGTCTGACTGCCTCCCAAAGCGGCAAACCAAATCTTTTTACAAACTCGTCGCGGGCCGCATCGCGCCGTGCCTGTGGGGAGTGAAATCGTCCTGCCGGCACGAACAATGTTGTCAGCGCATCGCGTAACGCAGGTTGCCAGATATGTGGGGCGCCTTGATGCACTGCAGCCACCCGAGCAGTCTCCTGCAAAGAAAGTGTGAGCAGTTGCCGAATCTGATAGCCGCGTGCAAGTTCGATACACAGGCTTGCGATCAGGATGACGGGGAGTAAGGCAAGAAGTGTTTCGGCCATGGTCCCCCCATGCTGTTTGAATAGTCTTTGTCCATGAAGGGGACTGGTTTGTCGCTGTGGGTGCACAGAAGGACCTCCGTCATCGTGATGCGTTAAAAAAGTGTCCAAAGTGTGGTGTTCTGGGTACGCGATGTCGATTCGGACGAGCGCCCATGGATAGTGGCAGGTTAAAATCTATCAACTTTCACAAGGATCGGATATGACCTCGTCAGCAGCTGCTTTTCCCTACTTTCCCGGTATACGTTTGCTCCACTCGCCAGGTCCCTCCAATGTGCCCAAAGCGGTTCTGGATGCGATGACCAAGCAACCCATGGACATGGGTGATCCGAGAGTCGATGCCTGCGTAGACGCTTGCGAGGCGGGATTGAAAAAGTTGTTGAATACGCAGGCTGCAGATGTGTTTTTTTACGCTGCGAACGGTCATGGCGTATGGGAGGCGATGATCGTCAATCTGCTGGCACCCGGACAAAAGGTGCTGATACCCGGCACCGGTCACTTTTCCGAATCCTGGGCCATCATGGCCGAGGCGATGGGGGCGATCGTGATCCGCACGCCCTATCATGAAGGCTATCCTATCGATCTGGATTCCGTGGCTGAGGTTTTACGCGCGGATACCAAACATGAAATCGTGGCAGTCTTCGCGGTTCACACGGATACGGCCAGCAGCACCACGAGCGATGTGCCCGCGCTCCGGGCTTGTATTGACGCGACCGGTCATCCAGCATTGTTTGTGGTGGACGTGGTGGCTTCATTAGGGGCGATCCCCTTCGAGATGGACAAGTGGGGTGTCAACGCCGTGATCGGCGCCTCGCAAAAAGGACTCATGGTCCCTCCAGGCGTGGGTTTTTGCGTCGCCGATGCGCGCGCCATGAAGGTTTGCGAAAACAATCCTGCGCCGCGTTTTTATTGGGATTGGTTGCGTCGTCGCAAAGGTCCTTCTTACAGTCGTTTTTGCGGCACAGCCCCTCAAAATCTGTTGTTTGGCATGGAAGCCGCATTCGAGCTTCTCGACCGCGAGGGTGTCGATCAAGTGCATGCGCGGCATCGCATACTGGCGGGAGCTGTTCGTGCCGCTGTGCAATCCTGGTCCGAAGCGGGAAATCTCGATTTTCTGTGCAAAATCCCTGAGGCACGCTCTGATTCTGTGACCGCTATTCTGGTCAAGCCCGGCGTAGATCCAGAGCTCATCCGCAAAACGGCGCGTGAAAAATACCAGGTCATGATCGCAGGCGGGCTCGGGCCTTTCGCAGGTCGGGTCTTCAGGATCGGACATCTAGGTGATCTCAATCCAGCCATGATTCTTGGCTGTCTGGCAGGAGTAGAAGCCGCGATGCAGTCGCTGGGTATCGAGGTAGGCGATCGGGGAGTGCGTCGTGCAGTGGAGTTTCTCTCAACGGCTTCGCGCTAACCATGTCATGGGCGCGCGCATGTTTGTGGTTGTTGTTGACAGCCCTATGCATCAGCGCGCATGCAAAACCTGAACAGGATCTGATTCTAGAGCGTGCGGTCTTTGTCGAGCCTGCGCCCGGTGCGCTGACGATCGACCAGGCGGTTACTCAAGAATACAAACCCTTTGGTACGGTTCTGAATCGGGGCTTTACGCCGACGATCCGCTGGATCAGGGTGCTTGTTCAGGCACCCAGCCAAGGGTCCGAACAAGTGATTCTGCGCGTCGGGCCTCACTACATTGGAGAGATCCAGCTTTTCGAAAAAACAAATGGCGAATGGACCAGTCGCTTTGCCGGAGACAGGTTTCCTGCCAGCCAAAATAGTTGTGTAGACAGTCAGTATTGTTTTCCCATCACGATCCGCGCAGGGGTTGATAATTATTTCTACCTGCGGATCGACACGATCAATGGTTTTTTCCTGACGACCCGGGCCATGCTGCCTGGGGATCTGTCGGAACTCATCGTGAGTCAGCAAAGGATGTTCGGTCTTGAGTGTGGCGTCATTCTCGCCATTTCTCTTTGGGCGCTGCTGGTTTATATCCGTACACGCCATAAACTCGTCGGCGTGTTCTTTTTATCCGAGATTGTCACACTTTTATTTTCGGTTTCGACTTCAGGGCTGCTGGCAGAGCTTTACTTTGAAAATCATGTCTGGTTGGATAACCTGAGCTTCAACACTCTGTATGTGTTTCGCCTCATGTTCTCTTTGATCGTGATGCATGAGTTCTTGCGACATTATGGCCCACCTCGCTGGTATAGCCTGTACATCAAAGGGGCGCTGGCCGTGCTTTGTGTGCAGTTGTTTGCCCTGAAAATGGATTACCTGACGCTCACTGCGCTGAATTTCAATTTTCTGCTGATCTCTTCCATGCCGTTGATTTTGTTGCTGGCGTTGCCTTGGTGTCGTCTCATGCCAGCGACACACAAACGTCTGATTGCTGTAGGCGCCACTCTCATGGCGGGACTCCTTTGGGTGGATATTTTGCCTATACTCGGATGGGTTCGTCCGGATGTTGTGAGCTCTCCGGGCAATTGGGGAGGACTGGTCGTCGCGATGGTGCTTTCTATCATGGTGGTCAGTGATATCACGCATCGACGCGTCATTTACGATCGTGAAATGCAGGAATTGCAATTCATGCGTGCGCGTAATTTGGTCGAGACGGAGCAAATCAAAGATCGCAGCATGTTGATCGACATGTTGACGCACGAGTTGAAAAATCCCCTGGCGACCATGAGGATGGCGGCAGGTTCTCTGCGTAGAAGTTTGCAGAAACAGGCAAGCGAACAGTCCGCAGACTCTGCCGAGCGCATCGACAGTATGATTCAAGCCATCAATAATATGAATACCGTGATCGAGCGTTGCGTCCAGGTGGATCAGCTCGACCAGAAGGGGTTCTCTCCAAGGTTTGAAGATGTTGATGTGACTGAAGTCGCGCGGGTGATTATTGCAAACCAGTCTGAAGGCGAACGCATTGTGATGCATGCGCAGACTGCGCCAACTAAAATGCGGACTGATCCTAATTTGTTCGCGATCATTCTCAGTAACTTGCTGGACAACGCAGTGAAGTATTCTCAGCCTGAGAGTAGGATCGTACTTGAGCTCGTTGACTATCCTTCGACAGGGGAGTCCCAGTCGAGTTTCATCGTGCGAGTGTCCAACATGGTGATGGAAAATAGTGCGCCTGACCCAGAGAATGTGTTTAATCGGTATTACCGAGGCCCTTATGCGCACGAAAAATCAGGCACTGGTTTAGGTTTGTATCTGGTTAAATCTTTGTGCAAAATACTGGGTGGTTCGATCCGCTTCGAACACAAGGATGGTCAAGTGCAATTTACCGTTGAGCTAAAGCGATGAGTCAAAATATTCCGGGCGCGCCACTCGTTCCAGGACTGGAGGCTTCAGGCGAGGAGGGCGTGAACTTGTTCACGATGGCTCCCATGCGCGTTGCGCTCGTCGAGGATGATCCTCTTTTGCGAAAGGAAATTCACTACCACCTCAAGCAACAGGGCTTTCTGGTATTTGCCGTCAATAGTGGACGTTCGCTGGATGATTTATTGATCACTGAGCCTATTGACGCGCTCGTACTTGATCTGAGCTTGCCAGGCGAGGATGGTATTTCGATCGCCCGACGCATGCGGGTCAGCATCCCTAGCATCGGCATCATCATGCTGACTGCGCGTGCCGCGATTCCCGACCGGCTCAAGGGTTATGACGCAGGAGCCGATATCTATTTGAGTAAACCGGTTGCGCCAGAGGAGCTGACTGCAGCCTTGATGAGTATGTACCGCCGTTCGCGTTTGATGAATAAAGTAGCGGTGAGTTGGGTGATCAGTTTGCAGGATCGTTCGATCGTCAGTCCCTATTCGGACGAAAAGGCTTTTTTGACGAATAGCGAGAAGACGCTGCTGGTCGGTTTGACACAAGCTTCGCAATATCTGCTTGAAACAGAAGTGATTTGTGAAATGTTGAGTCAACGCCCCGATGTGGATGATATCGGTAAACGTGCGCTTGAGAGCCTGGTGAGTCGCTTACGCAAAAAACTCTCAGCACTATCGCCAGAGGGTGCCGAGCCAGCACTGAAGGCGGTTTGGGGGGTTGGCTATCAGCTTTGTATCCCGATCGAAATTCGACCCTAGGGATAGATACAAGGTTTTGCTAGTGGATGGATTTGCCTGGACCTGGCGCGAGGGGTTGAAACAGCATGGCTGAGTCCACTCCGTCGAAAAGGTAAGGTTGACCGCAAAATTCGCAAGCCACTTCGATTTTGCCCTGGGTCTCCAGGATGTCCTGAACTTCGGCGCGCCCAAGCATTTTGAGCATGTCCGCGACACGCTCTCGCGTGCAGGAACATTGCCAGGTGATGGGTCGTGCGTCAAAAGCCAAAAGTGTTTCTTCCCAAAATAGTCTGTGCAACAGAGTGTCCTGAGTAATCTCCAGCATCTCCTTTTGGGTCAGTGTCTCTGCCAGGCGCTGAGTCCGTTGCCATGTTTCATCCGCACTCAAGACCTCGGCTTGCTGGTTGCCTCCCTGAAGAGGCAAACGCTGCAATAAAAAGCCTGTGCAGCGCTCAGCGTCGGCGGCGAGCCAAATCCGCGTCTCCAATTGCTCTGATCGCAACATGTATTGCTCAAGCGCTTCGGCGATCGAATCACCTTCGAGGGGAACGATGCCTTGATAGGCCTGTCGACCAGGAGTATTTTTTGGCGGGTCGAGCACGACAATGAATTTAGCGGTTCCACCTGGATTCAAAAGAGACTGTATGTCCCGTTGAATCGGCAGGGGGCGGTCGCGCATTTTGACGGTGGCGCGGATGCTCATGTCGGCGCGACACTCCACCACCATCAGGGCGATCGCGCCATCACCCTGCAGCTGGAGCAAAAGTGAACCATCGAACTTCAGTGTGGCAGCCAGTAGTGTGGAGGCGGCCACGAGTTCGCCCAACAACGCTGCCACACTGGGTGGGTAGCTGTGATGGGCTTGAGCCGCCTGCCATGTCTGATGCATGTCAACAGATTCGATACGAACGCTGCGGTCTTCGGAGAGGTATTTCTTCAGTTGATCTGACATACGGGCCGGTAAAGAGGTCTCAGCCTAGGCGCTTGAGTTGTTGGCGATACATTTGACCGCGGGCAGCATAGTGTTCAATGTTGTGTCGAATTTGAGCGATTTCTTCTTCGCCGAGGGTGCGAACGATTTTGCCGACACCAATCACGAGACTGCCATCTGGAATTTCGCGGCCCTCTGGAACGATAGCACCTGCGCCGATGAGACAGTTGCGACCGATACGTGCACGGTTCAGGACAATAGCCTGCATTCCCACGAGCGATCCTGTGCCAATCGTACAGCCGTGCAACATCGCCTGATGGCCGACAGTCACGTACTCCGCGATGGTGAGTGGGGCATCTTCGTCGGAGTGCAGGACGCTACCCTCTTGAACGTTGCTGTGGTGTCCGATGTCAATCAGCGTGTTGTCACCCCGAATGCTCACATTGGCCCAGATACTTGCTTGGGCACCAATCACCACATCGCCGATGATATCGGCGGAGTCAAAGATGAAAGCACTGGGGTCAATACGGGGAGTCCGGTCGCCGAGCTGATAAATCGCCATGTTGTTCAACATCCATGAGAGCGTTGAGGAATGGCGTGATTTTACTCTGTTAGCGATCGGACCTCAGTTGTCGGTGGCGGTGAAGCCGGTTGCAGAGGTGCCTGGAGTGGTGCTGGCGATGATGCTGCCGATGGTGCTGCCGATTGTGCTGCCGATGGTGTTGCTAGTGGGGAAGCCTTGGGCTTAGCTGCCTGACGACTTTTCTTTCCTGCATGCCAGACAAACCCGTCAGCATCGATCCGTGCAAGTTCTCCCGTACGCCACCAGCCGTTCGTATCGGGGAAGTTTGCCGTAGCATCCGGACGCCACTCTCGCAAAGGCATAGCGGGATCTTCGTGGCCATGGCGATCATGCCGATTGACTGCGAGCTCACCGATTTCTTCGGGATTGGCGGGTGTTCCGTCCTCGTTCAGCACGGCGATGCGATGCCCGGGGTGGCTGCGCCCCAGACTGCCAGCGCGACCTTGCCATTTGTGGTGACTGTCACCAATGAGTCCCGGCATTTCAGTGGCCCCGAAAAGCTGATTGGGGCGCACGCCAAAATGATGCTCGCACCAGTGCGCATGCGTTTCGTCTAACGCCTCGTCCATGATGGCGATACTGCGTAATTTTGGCGACGGTAAAACAGACTCTGGCGGTGCACTGATTTTGAGTTGACGGATCACGGTACTTGGCGCGAGTGCATGCGTGACGTGATAGCGCCCGAGCAGATGGTGTGCCTGACCAGGCGTGGTGGCTCCACGCACGCCCAGCATGGAACGACCAAAATAAAGGGTGGGCAAAACGCCGCATAAAAGACCAGAAGCATGCGCCCAGTCCAGCGGGGTCCAGAACACTTCCGCGTTCTGAGGGAACCAGTTTTGCGCGGCGACAAAGCCCGGCAGGGCACCAATCAGCGCGCGATGCGGCAAGAGCACGCCCCTGGCGGGGTGGCTCGTATCTGAACTGTAAAGTAATAGTGCGGGATCTTCAGACCGAGTCGTGACGGGTTTGAACTGCTCGGGCTGCCGGATCATGAGGCTGCGCCAAGGCAGCAAACGATTGTCCTCGACCCCCACACCAATGACTTGGGTGAGCTTGGAACAGCGGGACAAAATGCTCAGCAGGTTGGAAGCAGCTTCTGTGCCAACAATCGCAACGCGCGTCTCTGAGTCGCGCAAGCGGAACTCAAGGGCTTTTGGGGCGAGGTTTGTCGCAAGTGGCATGGCGACAGCGCCAACGCTGTAAGCCCCAAGTTGCGCGATGACCGCTTCAGCGCTTTGTCCGAGAATGGTTGCCACCCGATCTCCAGGTTTGACTCCCATGCGGGTGAGTGCGTTGGCAAACTGGTTTGTTGCAGCGCCCAGACGCTCAAAGGTCCAGATATCTCGATGACCTGCCGCATCTTCGAAAAATAGTGCAATACGACGCGCATCAGCCGAGCTTTTTGCCCAACGATGACAGCATTCCTCTCCAATATTGAAATTGGTTGGCACTAGCCAGTGGAAAGATTCACTGAGTGAAACGTATTGGTCCAACATGCCTGAGCGGGTGGGTGATCTATGCAATGCCCGCTAGCATGGCTCACCCAAGCAATTGGCGCAACAGCCACATGCATCGAGATGACTAATCTAAGGGTTTTTACTAGTCTGAATCGTGGCTTGTGAGGCGGGTTTTGGCGCGGTTTGAACGTTCACCAGGCGGGTGCCTGCCATCAAATCATGCAGAAACTGCTGTTGAGCCGTAAACCACGTTGGAATAAAGACCAGAAAAGGAGCAGCGACGATCAGCATCAGCATGGCATTCCAGCCTGATAACTGCGCGCCCGCCCAAACCAGACTCGCACCGAGCAGGGGCAAGATCCACATGTAGACATATCGCAAGAGCAGACGCCAGGTCTTGGCGGGGCGTCCATCTGTGCCCATTACCCTGATATGCCAAGCTTTCATGGGGAGGGTTTGGCCGCTACGGCGCCAGCAAATCAGAAAATAAGCACCGATCGCGATAAAGAGCCAGACCTGACGACCGCCGCGCAGCATCAAGGCATGACGGCTTTGCGTAAGCGTATCGAAGAGGTAGCCGGCCAAAAAAACAACCGCGAAAAGAAGAACTCCCTCGTACATCATCGAGGCAAATCTTCTCAATCGCGGCGGCGCTGGCGCGTTTGTCAGCGAAGTTATTGGCTGAGAGGCCTGTTTCGAGGCCTGCGCGTCAGGTGGTAAAACAGTGCGGGGTTTCATGGAACGTATTATCCCGCACTTTTGAGGGTGATCCCGCGCACCCTCGGGGCTTTCTTAGACCATATCGCGGGCGTTGGTATGGGCGCGAGCCGAAGCGGTAAAAGAGGCGATACCGTGCACGAATTTGCTGACGGCGCGCAGTGGGCGGAAGCGGAACTGATTTTCCATGGCCTTGGCAAGCAAGTCGCGCTCAAGGGTGTCAGTCAGGCGGTTAGAAGTATTGTGGTTCATGATGATTTCCAGTGTTTGTTAGGGATAACCCTATTATTAGGGAAAACCCGAAACTAAGCAAACATTTTTAAGGGATAACCCTTAAAAGATTCTGGAAACGGTAAAACCTAGTCCTTTCGTTGTGTCGCAGCAACATTTCTGTAGCTGCTCTCCACCAGTTCAAAGTTGAATAACCTGCAATCCAGTGCACCATTAAAGATCGGCGTACGCCTGTTTGCCTTGAGTCGAAGGTGTTTGGGCAGGTCCAGATCCGAAGTAATGACATTGACTTGCCAGCCCGCAAACTCTCGCTTGAGGTTGGCGGACCATTCCCGCCAAAACTCAAGATCTTCCTCGTCGAGGCGCTCGCCATAGGGCGGATTCGTCAAAATCCAGCCTGTCGGAGCAGGCGCGACCGCATCGCGCGCGTCACCCAATTCAAACTGAATGGTGTCCTCGGTCAGAAACGCGCGTTCGGCGTTGCGTTGCGCGGCTTCGATGGCTTCGGGATTGGCATCGATTCCCACGAGGGGAGCTTCGAGTTCGGGCAAGATTCGGCTGCGAGCATCTTCTTTGAGATCTTCCCAGTGACGTGGCTGATGGTCCCTGAGTCGTTCGAAGCCAAAAGGACGCGTGATTCCGGGGGGCACACCCAAAGCGATCCAAGCTGCTTCGATCAGGATGGTACCGCTGCCGCAAAAAGGGTCTAGCAATGCTGCCTGTGGATCCCAGCCTGAGAGGGCTAATAGACCCGCTGCCAGGTTTTCCCGCAGAGGCGCATCGCCTTTGTCCAGACGCCAACCGCGCTTGAATAACGACTCGCCCGAGGTATCGAGGTACATCGTGGCGGTGTCTTGAGATAAAAACAGATGGACGCGTGCGTCAGGGCGGACAGTGTCGATGGACGGGCGCTCGCCTTCGAGATCCCTCAGGCGGTCACAAATGCCGTCTTTCGCACGCAAGTTGCAGTACTGCAGGCTTTGCATCGGGCTTTTGATGGCAGAGGTATCGACACGCAACGTGTGTTCAGCGCCAAACCAGCGTTCCCAACCGATACTTTGAGCCAGCTCGAGAATATCGTCTTCGTGCTGGACAGGCGCCTGGCCGACGCGCACCAAAATACGCGTGGCTAATCTTGAGTAAAGATTGGCGCGCTGAATGCCCCACCAGTCTGCGACAAAATGACAACCTGCGCGCGTTGTTTGCACTTGTTCATAACCAAGCGCGCTGAGCTCAGCGCCCAGAGCCTCTTCGAGTCCAAGCGGGCAGGGCGCGAAAATCTGAAAAATTTCAGTCGTTGGACTCACAATCGTGCTGCGAGCCGTGACTGGTTCCTGAGGCAAGGCTTTGGGGTTCGAGCTGCGTGGTGTACGTTCAGATAATGGTCGCGCGCGTTCTCCGGGATCTCTGAACTCGTTTGGCCCGCTTCGCAAAGCCGCACTTCGGTTTGAGCCCCTCGACGACGAATGGCGTGGCGCAGTGTTTCTGGGTTCGAAATCTCGATCTGCAGACCTGGGAGCCTTTCGCTCGGAGGTTTTTGAAGGAGCCTCGCCCTTGATGCGCGCAGTTTTGTCTTTAGCGATTTTTTGTTGAGCGACCTGGCGTGCGCGGGCACCAATACGGACGCGTGGTCGATCGCTTGGCGCTTCAGAGGATGTCTCAACACCTTTTTTAAGGGTGAGGGTCTTGCGAGTAGTGTCCTGGTCAGACATGGAGTCTCATTAAAAAGGCTTGATGACGACAAGCGCCGTCGCAGCGGTCAGTATCAGAACTGGCGCTTCATTGAACCATCGGTAAAAAACGTGCGAATGACGATTCGCACCCTGTTCGAATTTGCGCAGCAACACGCCGCAGCTATAGTGATATCCAAGTGCGGCTAAGACCAGCACAAGCTTGGCATGCATCCAGCCGTTGCCGGGTCCCAGTCCAATCCCAAATCCCAGATACAGCCAGATTCCCAACAGCACTGCGGGCACAGCAAGAATCGTCATGAATCGATAGAGTCGTTTGGCCATGCCATCCAGAACTGCGAGTATCGCTGGATCGGATTGCTGCGCCATGTTGACGAAAATGCGGGGCAAATAAAACAAACCCGCAAACCAGGAAGCGATCAGTACGATATGAAGTGTTTTGACCCAGAGCATCAGCATGTTGGTGTTATCCGCGTGTTTGACCGTCTCCATGCAGTACCCACTTGAGCGTGGTGAGTCCTTCGAGTCCGACAGGACCGCGTGCATGAAGACGATTCGTTGATATGCCAATTTCGGCACCCAGACCGTACTCGAAACCATCTGCGAAGCAGGTGGGCAAATTGACATAAACCGAACTTGAATCGACCTCGCGCTGAAACTGCTGTGCGCGAGAGATATTGGTGGTGACGATAGACTCGGTATGCCCGGAACCCCATCGTTCGATGTGTTCAATGGCTTGAGCGATTGAATCCACAATACGAATAGCCAAAATCGGACCAAGATATTCGGTGGCCCAGTCCTCATCTGTCGCGGCCAGCGCCTGAGTTACGAGCGCTTGTGTGCGTGCACACCCTCTCAGTTCTACTCCGTGGGTGATGAATCTGCGCGCGAGTTCTGGAAGCAAGGTGGTGGCGACGGCTTGGTGCACCAGAAGTGTTTCCATCGCGCCACAGACGCCGTATCGATATGTTTTTGCGTTAAAAGCGATGTCGGAAGCTTTTTTCAAGTCTGCGAATTCGTCCACGTACACATGGCAGTTTCCATCGAGGTGCTTGATCATGGGAACGCGCGCTTCCTCGGCCAGTCGTTTAATCAGACTTTTGCCACCGCGTGGAATGATGACATCGACGTAGTCAGTCATCGTAATCAGTGCGCCGACAGCGGCACGGTCAGGGGTGTCGATCACTTGAACGGCCAGCTCAGGCAGGCCTGCGATTTGAAGTCCGTGGCGGACAATTTTGCCGAGCGCCAGATTGGAGTGCAGGGCTTCGCTGCCGCCTCGCAAGATTGCCGCATTGCCAGACTTCAGACAAAGAGCGGCCGCATCGATCGTGACGTTAGGCCTGGACTCATAAATAATCCCGATCACACCGAGTGGCACACGCATCTGTGCGACTTGCATGCCATTCGGTCTGATTTTGGTGGCAGTCAGTTCGCCTACTGGATCGGGCATCGCCGCGATTTGACGCAGGCCTTCGATCATCAGGTCAATGCTGCGATCCGAGAGGGTCAGTCTGTCAAGCAACGCGGCTTCGAGTGAACGGTTTTGTGCGGCTTGGACATCAAGAAGGTTAGCTGCTTTGAGTGCCGCACGCTGCGAGGTTAGCGCGTCAGCCATCGCATTGAGCGCATGGGCTTTTTGCGCGCTGCTCGCTCGCATCATCAGGCGCGAGGCTTGGCGTGCCTGTCGTCCTGTTTGCTCAATCGCGTCAAGAATAGTGTTGTTCATAGAGTTAAGTCGGTTTAAAGGCGATGCGCATCGCAAGACGATTCATTTCTTCCCAGGGGTCGTGCAAGCGTCCGGAAACATGCAGGCCCTTGATCAGGCGATCGACTTCATGGGCATGCTGGACCGCGGCAGGCCAGCTGCGCGGTGATACACGTGATAACGCTTTTCTCACCAGCGGCTCTCGCGATCCGAAAACACGATGTGAGCGTAGCACGCTAGACAAATCCTGTCCGCCAGTCACAGCCTCCGAAATCCGCGCGAGTGTCCGTATTTCCTCACCAACTGCCCAGAGCACCAGCGGCAAAGCTTCACCCTCCGCTTTGAGTCCATCCATGATGCGAATCATTCGGGGAACATCTCCCGCGAGCATGGCGTCGCGCAAACCAAAGACGTCGTAGCGCGCGACATTCATGACGGATTGTTCGATGTCTTGAGCCTGGAGTTTGCCTGGCTCGAACAGCAAGCCTAACTTGAGGATTTCCTGGTGGGCCGCTAAAAGATTGCCCTCGACTTTGTCGGCCAGCCATTGCAATGTTTCGGCATCAGTCTCCTGGGATTGCCGCGCGAGTCGCTCTGCGATCCAGCGAGGCAGCTGATGTCGTTCAACGCTGGGAATGTCGATGAATTTGCCTGAAGACTGCAGGGCGCTGGCCCATTTGCCTTCGCGTGTGGCTTTGTCGAGTCTGGGAAGCGAGATAATCGTCAGGACATCCTCGGCGAATTGTCCGGCACAGCGTTTGGCTAAGGCGATGAGTGCATCTGCCCCGGTTTTGCCGGGTTTGCCTGTGGGTAGTGAAATTTCAACAAGCTGTTTGTCACCAAATAGCGATCCACTCTGGCTAGCCATTCCCAATGCGCTCCAATCGCTGCGCGCATCCATCAAAAACGCATTGCGCTCCAGAAAACCAGCTCCACGGGCGATTCCACGCAAGGCGTCTGTGGCTTCGATCGTCAGTAGCGGATCGTCACCCGTGATCACGTACAAAGCCGCCAGGCTTGCACCTGGTCGGCTGAGTTCATTGATCAGGCGCTGTGCATCCACTAAGTGACCTGCTTTTAGCCGCCCGGATTAACCGGAATCGGAATCGGGGTGAGGGAAGGATTTTGCCAAGGGCTAGGAATGACACTCGGCGCTTGAACAGGCACTGCCACATCAATGTTTTCCTGTTGAGCAGGCGTGGCTCCGCTCAATATGTCCCAGCGCTGCTTGATATCGGGGGCCGTGAGGCGTCGCATCATGCGCGCGACCAAGCTCTTTTGCATGTCGCGATAGAGCGTTGCAGCCTCACCTTCCTTGGCCTGGACAACACGTTCATCAAAAGGCATGGCGCGTGCTGCGGACAGGGTTGTATCAGGGAGGATGATTTGATTTTTGGCGTTGACCAGACGGAAGGTATAAACCAAGGTCAGCTCGTACTCTTCAGGCTTGCCCTGTGCGTTGAGAGAGACGATGCGCGAATTACGCACCTCAGAGATTTGCTCGAGTCGGGCTTGAGGAACGGTTTTTGAATCTGCAGAAGACTCAATGATCACAGTGTTCGGCGATGCCGCTCGGATGGCTCGCCGAACGTCCGCACCAAA